>Ga0351856_1116_pt1 | contig 16786 bp, 18 predicted proteins | sample BONcelHFGM3001D8_FD_206798 | JGI IMG/M metagenome (GOLD analysis project Ga0351856, IMG submission 206798) | Enriched cells from coal bed in the Powder River Basin, Montana, United States - BONCAT cells FGM rep2 HSBNCT.FGM.300.1.D8 ... | reverse complement strand
TTTACAATCAGCCGTTTGATAATCTTCTCTTGCATGGAAAGCCCCTGTATAATCTGAGTTGTTTTTTATCGCGAAAAGCCACTCGATTATACATGCTTTCCATGTTTAAGCATACAATATTCTTGCTCTTTTATCCTTTCTTCTCAACAGGCTTTTATAATGCGTCGCTGTAAGGTGCCAGGCAAGAAATACATATCCGTTCAGACTATCCAATCGTCATTCCCGCAGGCTTTTGGCGGGAATCCAGAAATGAGGGCTGGGCTGGATTCCCGCCAAAAGCCTGCGGGAATGACGGGGTGGTGCAATACGGAAAATTCCGGATCATTATTTGTTGCCTGGCACCTAATGTTTCATTTAGAACCGCAGAGACGCAGAGGATGCGCGGAGAATCTCCCAGCAGTCTTTCTCTGAGCTTTCTCTGTGTCCTCTGCGTCTCTGCTGTGAATCCAAAAGCGAGGATTTTCAACCTCAACGGGTATAAAAACCTTGATGGATATTCCGGGCGACAGTCTTCTGGCCATTCTCGGAGCCGTGCCCTTCGAGACGAGCCCGCTCGTCGATCTACTCCAAGGGGTTGGCTCTTTTGACCTCCTGGACACCACGTTCCACCGGGGATCATACCACGGCCGTTCCGTCATTGTCGGCTCCACAGGCTTGGGAAAGGTCAACGCGGCCGTCACGACCGCCGCCCTATTGGAGCGATTTCCCGTAAACATGCTCTGGAGCGTGGGATGCGCGGGCGCGTTCGAGGAAGGCCCGCTGCATGTGGGAGACGTGCTCGTTGCCCTCGGCGCCATTTGCGGGGATGAAGGCGTCCTCACTCGAAATCAAATCCTCTCTACCTCCCACATCGGAATACCGATCCTGGTCGTCGGCGAAAACAAATACTACGACCGTATCCCGCTGAACGGGCAATCCATCATGCAAAAGATCATGAAGGCGACTCCCGAAGGATGGTACGGGTTGGGCGGTCCCCACCGCCTCGCCGAGCGCGTCGGTCCCGAGGACAATTCTTCAGCCCTCTTCCGGCTCCGGTACGGGCCGAGCCTCACCGTGGGAATGGCGAGCGGAGACATGGAGGTTGCCAGGAATCGCTTTCTGCGCTATGGAGCATACGCGGAAAACATGGAAGGAAGCGGTGTGGCCCAGGCATGCTTCCGCTACGGAATACCCATGGTGGAATGCAGGGGAATCAGCAACGCGGCGGGCGACAGGAATAAGGCCCATTGGCGTCTCGACGATGCCATGTCCCATTGCCACGGCGTCATTCTGAGCTGGCTCCAAAGTCTGGCGCCTCCGGATTGATGCCTGCATTGATCATCGTTTCGGCCGTTCCGGAAAGAAACCGCGAATGGGGGGAGAACTGTAGGAGCGGCTTCCAGCCGCGATATGGGCGGGTGAGAGATCCCGGTGCGCTCCGTCGTGGCTGGAAGCCGCTCCTACAAGCTGCCGCACTTTATCGAGAAGATATGAAAGAGGCCCGGCCAGGAAGAACAAGCCATGAATCGCACCTTGACCCTTGGTTATTCCCCATGCCCCAATGACACCTTCATTTTCCACGCACTGGCGGAAGGGCGCATCAACGTGGAGCCCTATCGCTTCGACATCTCGCTCGCCGACGTGGAGGTGCTGAACCAAAGAGCGCGAGAGGGGTCCCTCCACGTGAGCAAGGTATCCATCCATGCGATGCTCCATCTTCTGGACGAATACTGGCTGCTCAGAAGCGGAGGCGCGCTGGGCCGCGGATGCGGGCCCCTGGTGGTGGCCCGCGAGAGCACGACCATGGAGGATCTCGCCCACAAATCCATCGCCATTCCGGGAAGGATGACCACCGCCAACCTGCTCCTTCGCCTGCACGGAGCCCACCGGGGACCTTCCGTCGAGATGAGCTTCGATCTGATCATGCAGGCGGTGGCAAACGGGGAAGTGGACGCCGGAGTCATCATCCACGAAGGACGGTTCACGTATCCCGCCATGGGGCTCGAGCTCGTGCTGGATCTGGGGGATTGGTGGGAGCGGCGGATGGGCGTGCCGCTGCCTCTGGGCGGCATTGTCATCAGGCGGGACCTGGGTCCGGAGGTCGCCCTGCTCGTGGAGGAAAAAATCCGGGAGAGCCTCGCGTACGCCCGTTCGCGCCCGGAGGAGGCCTGGCCGTACATCCGGGCTCATGCCCAGGAGATGGAGCCGGAAGTCATCCGCCGGCACATCGACATGTTCGTGAACGATTTCAGCCGCGACGTGGGAGAAGAAGGAGAGAAGGCCATCCGGACCATTCTCGAGGCCGCGTCCAAACTGGAAAACCTCCTACTGCCGAACAAGCCCGTTTTCCTAGACCGGACACCGATCCATTGAGGAGAAAGATGGAGAAGACCATGGATACCACGCCTTTTCGCTATTTCCTGTTTCCGCACATGACGCTCGGCCAACGGAGCTCTCGCCACCTGTCCCTATTGGTTCCCCACTTGACGGTCCTGCAAGTGCTGAAGCCCCCGGTCCTGCCGGAATGGGGACGGGATCACTTTTCGAGCTGGCCCACCCTCACGGAGCACGAGCACGCGGAGCAGATCAAGCTGTACCTGAAAGGTTACCAGGACTTCGGCGACCTTCACGGCGAAAACAGCGGCCTCGCTTCCATGAGCCATGGTTGGATCGAGAAGCACGCCCGTGAAAGCCGGTCCAGCATCCAGGGGGAGCTGCGGGGAAAAAGCGCGCCCGCGCCCGATCTCAAGGAGAAACTGCTCATCGAGGCGGCCGTCTTCTTGGAAATGGCTCGCGATCTGGACGAAAAGCAGATGGATCTGGAGGTGAGCTTCCGCCGCGCGGAGACCCTGGAGGAAGACTTCCGGGAAATCCTCGGAATCGCCGATGAGGAAGACTTCGAGGAAGCCGTCGATACTCTGAGTCCGCCCCTGGCCGCGGACAGGGCCGCTCTCGCCTACATGCTTCCAAGGCGTATCGCCTTCTGGCTTCGCATGTTCCACAACCGCCCGAGCGAAGAGCTCCCGGTGCTGGTGGCGGTATCGAGCGAAATCCTCGAAGAGCTGATGGAGCCTCTCCGGGCGGAGTGCGACCGGGCCGGAAAGCCTCTTAAGGTAGAGCGCATTCCCCTGGTCTCCATCCCGAGCCTGGAGGATATGGATTCGGAGGCATTCGAAGCAATGGAGCGGGACCTCGAGTCATCCGGCCTTCTCGGCGCATACTGGACCAGCCTCGAAGACGTCCTGCGGCAGCCGCGCGACGCCTCTTCACTGGAAAAACTTGAAGCCAAGGCCGCGGCGCTCAATCAATACCTCGATACCCGTTGCCGTATCGGCGCAGTCTCAAAGCAGCCGGAGGCTCATCAACCCCAGGCCCACCTGACTCTCTTGTGCACCGGAGGTTGCACCCAGAGCGACTTCTGGCAATGCATCGACAAAACCGGGCACAGGGAGTGGAAAGCCGGCTCCCTCTTCGAGCCCCCGCCATCGTCGGTGCTCCTCACGCTGGGATAATACATTTGGGCAGAAGTCTCTGCACAGCAGTAATATAGCTTTTAAGAAAATGATTTGGGTGCGCCTCTTTTGAAGCGACGGTAGAGCAGCATTGCGGCCCCGCCTTTCCAGCTCTTTGTGCGAGCAGCCGGTAAGAGCTTGTGGGGGTCGTTTGTAGGAGCGGCTTCCAGCCGCGACTTAAACTGGTTGAATACCATCACACCTCATAAACACAATACCAATGGGGATATTGCTTGAAATGGTTGACCAACCCTTTTCTCACAGGATTCTGAAGGCAATAGTCCACACGCTCCTTCAGCTCATCATCGGTTCTTATGGCATGATCGTAATACTGAGGTTCCCACAATAGTCCCTCTCTCCCCAATAGGTCATTGATCTTATTGGACGTGAAACTCTTCAAGGACTGCATCAGCGATGGAAGGGTTGTGTTTTGAAGGCGTGCCACGAAATGAATATGGTCTGGCATGACCACTGCGGCTATCAGCTTGATCCTGCCTTGCTCGCTCAGCCATTTGAGGGAGTCCAGGACGATCTTTGAGGCGGTGGGATCGGAAAACACCGGTAACCTCGTCTTTGTGCTTGTCGTTATGAAAAACGAATAGCCGAGCTGTGAAAAGCGTCCTTTCCGTAGATCTTTCTGATGAGCTTCTTTATTTGTCGTATAGACCCCGTCGCGGCTGGAAGCCGCTCCTACAAAGCCCGCCCCTTAAAGCCCGCCCCTGCGCGGAGCTGCAAAGACGGGCGACACAGCCCTGCCTTGCCATCGATTCAAAAGAGCCGCACCCAGTTGATTTTGGGGTGATCATGGCAGCGGCTGGACCAGGATAGCCAACTGCCACGACTTAAAACTTAAAACCTAAAACTTAAAACCATTCGAAGCATTTCCGGCACTGTCCCGCAGGCGTCATAGCCTCTTGGACCTGAAAATGGAGATGATCAGCCAGGCGCCCAGGATCGTGGCGACGATGTAGCCCAGGACACCCAGGAGGGCCGTCAGGGAAATGGTCTGAACGCCCAGGAAGTCGATGGTGAATTCCAATACCTTTTGGGAAGAATTGAGGATCAGGGCTGCGGCGAGAATGGAGGCGGAAATGATGACTCCGATGGTCAACCGGTTCACCCCTTTTTCGAATTCTCCGCCCATCTTTTCCAGGCCGCCGTGCCAGAGCTCGACGCGCTGCCGGCCTTTGGCGGTTTGCCTCAAGATGTCGTGGGCGAATTTGGGCATGTCCTTCAGGTAACCGGCCATGGATCGAGCGTCCCTGCCCACGTTCTTCAGGAGGCTCCGGGTGTCGTATCCGCGCTGCAAGAGGGCCTTGGCGTAGGGCCGCGTGACTTCGAGTATGCTGGCGTCGCTCCCGAGGATCTTGCCCAGGGCCTCCGTCTGGATGAACGTCTTCAGGAGCAGCAGAAGGTTCCTCGGCAGACGGATGCGGTATTTGAGGACCAAGTGCATGAGCTGGTCGTAGACGTCCGTGACCGAGATGTTCTGGAGCGATCTGCCGTAGAAGGGCTCGCTCGCGTCCTTGAGGTCGATCCGGAAGCTCTTGAGATCCATCGTCTCTTCATCGATCAGCCCCGCGTCCGCGAGCGCGTCCATCACCATGTCGTAATCGTGCTCCGCGTAGCCCAGGAACAGGTTGGCGATCTGGTGCATCAATTCCTCGTCCAGGTAGCCCGTGATGCCGAAATCCACCAGGCTCACCCGCCCGTCGTACATCACGATGGTGTTTCCGGGATGGGGGTCCGCGTGGAAGAAGCCGTATTCCATCAATTGCCTGGAAAAGGACCGGAGCCCGATGAGGGCGATTGCCTTGGGGTCGATGCCGTGGGCGCGTATGGCGTCCACCTGGTCCATCTTGATGCCGTCGATGTGCTCCATGACGAGGACCGATTTGGTGGTGTAATCCCAGTAGACGGCGGGGATGTAGATCTCCTCCACCTCCTTGAAGTTGGACGCGAACTTTTCAATGTTTCCGGCCTCGATCAGCATGTCGAGCTCTCTGAAGATGATCCGCTCGAATTCCTTGACCAGGTTCGTCACCCCGATCACCCGGCCGATCTCGAATCCCTTCTCCATCTTTTCCGCGATGTAGTACATGAGCAGGATGTCTTCGCGGATTTTCTTGTCGATGCCGGGGCGAATGATTTTTACGGCCACCCGCTCGCCCGTGAAGAGCTTCGCCAGATGGACCTGTCCCACCGAGGCGGCGGCCATGGAATCCGGCGAAAACTCGGCGAAGATCTCATCGAGCGGCCGGCTGACCTCGGATTCGATGACGCGCTTCACGTCCCGGAACGGGATGGGCGGCACACTGTCCTGAAGCTTCTTGAATTCCTCGATGTAGTCGGGCGGGAAGAGGTCGGCCCGAGTGCTCATCAACTGCCCGAGCTTGACGAAGCTCGGCCCCAACTCCTCCAGCACCAGCCGGATACGCCTCGGAGACGGAAACCCGGACCTCAGGGCAAGCTCTTCTTCCTTGACGCCCTTCGCCTTCCCGTCCTTCCCCCCGAAGAGCCTTTCAACCACGTCCCCAAAGCCGTGCTTGAACAGCACTTTGGTGATGGCCCCCACCCTTCTCACGCTCCTGACACCCTGCATACTTCCCCAAAATTTCATTCCGGGTCCCTCTCTCAGAGCCTGTTTGGCAATTCACATATGAGAGCAAGCCTCTCGTAGTCTAGCCCCTATGTGGGCGTTCTGCGCGGGGATTGAGTTGATTCCCGCAGAACGCCCACAAGTTTAGGGGCTAGACTATGGCAGATCGCTCCGGTACCTTGCTGCATCTGTCCCTCGACCCCTTTCGAGCGGTAATTCCCAAACACGTTCTCAGCTCTCAGTACAGCTCCGCACAAGAAAGTGTCCGTTAGTGTCCGTCAATGATACTAATGCGCCAAATCCAGTTCGTCATTCCGGCATCCCCGGATCAGGTCCGGGGCGGAATCCAGACCCGCGTCTCGCCGGATTGGTGTGTGGCTGGATTCCGGCTAAAAGCTTGCCGGAATGACGTGCGGGGTTTCTTCCTTTTCATACGAAAAACACAGGAATCGAAAATAGCTCATTTCCCTTGCACAATAAAGCGGCATGTGTCCTTTTTCGAGCACCAGCCAAGCGCCGGCCTCGCGGGAATTCCGCACCCCGGCCCTTTCTTCCGAGCGGAGAATGTCTCTGTGCGTTACAAGCCAACATTTGTCGGAGCTCGGAAGCGGCGGAAGTCGCGTGGCATGCGGTCAATGCGGATCCTGTGTACACGTCTGCACAAATAGGTGTCCGAAATCACATTCGTCATTCCCGCATGCTTTTGGCGGGAATCCAGACCCGCGCCAGCGTGGAATTGCTGTGTGTGGCTGGATTCCCGCCAAAAGCATGCGGGAATGACGGTTCGGAAGTCGGTCACTTCTTTGTGCGGAGCCAGACTTAGGGTTTCCATCAATTCGGGAATTGAGGAAGGATTGGCAAGATGAGTGGAAAGAAGAGCGTACACGGCGCGGATGATCTCAGAAAGAAGGAGGAGGAAAAGATCTCGCACCTTTCCTCGCCCGAGGAGCTCCCCATCGAGGAGGTGCGAAGGCTTGTGCATGAGCTCAGAGTGCATCAGATCGAGCTCGAGATGCAAAACGACGCGCTCAGGGAGGCTCAGGCCGAGCTCCTGGAATCCAACTCCAGGTACACCGATCTCTACGATTTTGCTCCGGTGGGCTATCTGACTCTCGATGAGAGGTGCACCATCCTCGAAGCCAACCTGACACTCGCAAGGCAGTTGGGGATTGAAAGATCCATACTTATCGGCCACCCTTTCCCGAACTTTGTCGCCCCGGGCGAGAAAGACGGTTTCCGCTCCCATGTCGCCCGAATTTTCCAGGATCGCTGGCAGCAGGCCTTCGAGACGAGGCTGATCACGAGAAGGAAGGGGGAAGAGCTCTACGCCCTTCTCGAGAGCATGTTCGTGGAAGACGCCCGCGGCAACAGGCAGTGCCGAATATCGGTAACCGATATTTCAGACCGCTGGAGGGCTGAAGAGACCGTCAGGGTCTACATGAACAGGCTCAAGCAGAGCAACCTCGAGCTGCAGGACTTTGCCTTCATCGCTTCCCACGACCTGCAGGAGCCGCTTCGAAAGGTCCAAACCTTCGGGACCCTGATCACGGAAAAATATGCCGAGGCCCTTGACGAGGAAGGCCGTGATTTCCTCGACCGCATGATGAAAGCGGCAAAGCGCATGTCGGATATGGTGCATGGGCTCCTCTAATACTCACGGGTAACAGCTTGGTATCGTCTTCGGAATCCTCGACTATCAATACACGAAGCGGTTCGCTCATTGCTTTCCCGTTTGCAGGTCTCAGGTCAAACTGAAATTCGAGCTGAAGTTGTTAGGGCGCTTCGTTGAGCACCAGCCAGTAGAGTCCCAATTGCTTCACTGCCTCGACGAACTGGCCGAAGTCCACGGGCTTGCGTATGTAACTGTTGGCGCCGAGATGGTAGCTTTCTATCTTGTCTTTCTCCTCGTTGGATGTTGTGAGGACGACGACCGGCAGGACTCTGGTCCTTTCATCGGCGCGTATGTGCTTCAGCACTTCGAGGCCATCCATTCTCGGCATCTTCAGGTCGAGCAGAATTACCTGCGGCATGGCGCCGGGGTCCCGACCGGTGAATTTTCCCTTCGCGAACAGGTAATCCAAGGCCTCGACTCCATCCGTCGCGACATCCACGGTATTTGCGATGTAGCTCTTCGCAAGCGCCCTCATGGTCAGATTTACATCATCCGGGTTGTCCTCGATCAGGAGAGTATTCTTCGACTTCATCATTTCCTCCAACTGTTAAGAATTGAGGAATTCAGGGATTGATGGATTCGGATCTTCAGACCCGGACATTTCATCTTTGGATCTTGATTCGCTCAATCCACAAATCCCCAGGGCGCGGCTCTTCTGGAACGACGCCCCGGATCATCTGATTATCGGTTTCGTGCAAAGCCCCTTGGGATCGCCGAGTTGTACTCGGCAACCTTGCACTCCCGCGCGGCCCGCGACCACCAAGGTCGATTCATCCGTAATGAGAACAGTCTCCAAACAGCATGGTTTTCTATCGAAGACAAGCCGGTTGCGGCCGAGCTCGTTCCCGCGGTCCAAACCCGGTTATGCAGGCAGCATCCGGTATGTGGAAACGCCGAGTGAAACTCGGCGATCCCGGGAACACCGCCGGCACGCCGGCAACATTCCCGGCGGGCCGAGGACCCGCACTCGTTTGGGGGCGTCGTTTCAGAAGAGCCGCACCCAAATCCCCAAATCCCCAAATTCACAAATTCACAGCGTAAAATACACAGTCGTCCCGTTCCAGACTTCCCCTTCTATCCAAACTCGGCCGCCGTGGCGCTCGATGATGTGCTTGACCGTGGCAAGCCCGATGCCCGTCCCCAGGAGCTCATCCATGGCGTGCACGCGCTGGAAGGGCTGAAACAGCTTGCCGGCGTATTCCATATCGAACCCCGTGCCGTTATCCCTTATGAAATAGGCGAGACGGCCTTCCAACATCATGGTCCCGAGCTCTATCCTTGCGGATTTGCATTTGCCCGTGAATTTCCAGGCGTTCTCAAGGAGGTTCTCCAGCACCACGCTCAGCAGGCGATCGTCGCCCTCCACGAAGAGGTCGTCCTCGATAACGAATTCCACCTCCCGTTGTGGCTGGGCCTTCATTTTCGTGTCGGCAATCTTGCGGGCCAACGCGCTGAGGTCCAACCGCTCGCGCTTCATTTCCGTCCGGGTTATGCGGGACAGGTTGAGCAGATCGTCGATGAGCCGGACCATTTTTTCCGTGGCGGCGAAAATCCGGGTCAACGCATCCTTTCCTTCATCGTCCAGTTGGTCGAAGTAGTCTTCGTAGACCAGGTGGCTGAACCCGGCGATGCTCCTGAGAGGCGCCCTGAGGTCGTGGGAAACCTAATAGGCGAATGCCTCCAGCTCACGGTTGGCTGCATCGACCGCCTCGGTCTTTTCCCTCTCCATGCCGAAATCGTCCAGGAGGTTCAGCATGGCCCGCTGCGTGTCCTCGAGGAGAGCCTTTTCCGCGGCGAAGTCCTCCAAGATGTTAAGCGTGGCGCGTTGTGTCTCCTCGAGACGTCCCTTCTCCTCCGAGAAATCCTCGAGAATGTTGAGCATCGCCTTCCTGTAGTCCTCGATGCTCGTGGTCCCGGATGTGGCGTGCGTCGTCCGATGGGCGCGGGCGGTCATGGTCAGCTCCTCTCGGCGGGCGCCGCCCTGCGCAGCGAGTCGGTTTCCTTCCGAAGCTCCTCGATCTCCTTCTTAAGCTCGATCATCTTGAGCTCGCGTCCGATGGTGAGCTTCTGAAACCTCTCGAGCCTCCGCCAACCGCTCGAGCTGCGGGCGCGCTGCTCCTCGCGCGCCCTCTGCTCGGCGATCTTCGCCTCGGCTTCCTTCTGGGACGTGACGTCGCGCGCAGCGGCAAAGACACCCAGAACGTTCCCCTGCACGTCGCGGAAAACCGATGCGTTGTAGAGGACGTCCGTGAGCCTTCCATCCTTGTGCCTGATGGTAAGCGGGTAGTCCGTGACAAACTTCTGAGAGAAAACCTGCCGATATCCATCGCGGGCATTCTTGGGCTCGGTGAAGTAGTCCGAGAAGTCCGTCCCGATGAGCTTGTCGCGCGGGATGCCCGTTAGCTTCACGGTCGCTTCATTGACGTCGGTGATCTTCCCTTCCGGGCTGATGGCGACCAGGGGGTCGAGGCTCGCCTCGATGAGGCTCCTGGCGTACTTGGAAGTTGCCTGCAATTGCTCGTCTATGCGCTTGCGCTCTGAAACGTCCCGGGAGATGGACGGAAGCGCCGGTGAGTTTTCCCGATCCATCGTGGATGGGGGATAAGGTGAGGGAAACATGGATGAGTAAACCGTCCTTGCGCCTGCGCAACGTCTCGGAGTGATCAACGCCCTTGACCATCATCGCATCTCGGCCAGGTGAGGGGATTCATAACCAGCGGAGCCCTGCAATTGTGTTGAATCTCACCTGCGAGACACAAACCTCGTTGTGCTGCGAGAAAAACGTACCATGAGTCACGGTTGACTCCTTTGGTCCCTTACTGAACGTATGAATGAGCAAGGGAAAGTACGCTTTCTTTCACCGTAATCATGTTGTATATTTCAGAGCACATCAATAGGTGCAAAGGAGACCAGAAATGAGGACCATTCGCATGAACATTCCCGTCCCCGAAGACCTGGCACTGGAGATCGAAAGAATCGCCGGCCGAAGAAAACGCAGTCAATTCATTCTCGATACCTTGAAGCGTCGAGTGGAAGAGATCCGCAAGGAAGACCTCCGGGCTCGTTTGGTTAAAGGCTACCAGGCGACACGCGAAGAAGACCTCGAGATCACCAAAGAGTTCGAAGCCGCGGACCTGGAGGGTTGGGATGAGTATTAGAAGAGGCGAAGTCTATCTTGCAGCACTCAACCCGACCGTCGGGAGCGAGATTGCAAAGACTCGCCCGACCGTAATCGTTTCCAATGACATCAACAATACCTATGCCAACACAGTGACCATTGTTCCACTCACTTCACTCAGCGGAGGAGAGGTCCATCCATACGAAGTCTTCATCCCCAAAGGAGAAGGCGGGCTCCCCAAGGACTCGAAGGTCAAGGCGAGCCAGATCCGGACAATTGACAAAAAGAGGCTTATAAAGCGACTTGGAGCACTCAAAGAAGACCTTATCGGCCGTATAGAAGAAGCCGTCAAAATCCATCTGGATCTTCCTTAATTCGAACCTGAATCCGTGAGCAGAAACGGACAATCCCTCCGTATCCGGCCCTTGGGCTGGAATCACAGCCGAGCAGCGAAACGATTGCGGATTCAACCGCCAATAGACAAATGGGGAAGGCAGTCCGAGGAGCACCTCTCTTTCTCGGCCAAGCAGCACCACGGCACGGCAAGGAGGGCAAATATGGGGATTGGCACCCCGGAAAGAATGGTTAAGTTCGAAATGTGTGTAAAAACAGGGACCACATTGAGGGAAAGAGGGCTTTGATCATCGTTTCGGCCGCTCTGGAAAGAAAACTGCGAAAGCAGGGAAGAACTATTGGAGCGGCTTCCAGCCGCGATATGGACAGGTGAGAGATTCCGGTGCGCTCCGTCGCGGCTGGAAGCCGCTCCTACATGATGGTCGAAACGATGATCATGTCCATGAAAGGAGCTTCATCATGGGCTTCATCGTATCCCTGGCGGCCGGGCTGGGATTCGTTCTCTGCGCCGAAACTCTGGTGCTTCTGGGAAACGGCGTGGGGCTGGGAGGTGCGTGGCTCCTGGTCTTCATCGTGGCGGGGGCCGGGCTCCATCTGTTGGGGGCCCTCACGCACTTCGCGGACCTCTCCGGCCCCGGGGAAGAGACCCGGCTGTTGCAGCGAGCCTTGGGCGGGACGGCTGCCGTCGTTTTACCGCTCGCGGGACGTGCGGCCGTCGCCGTGGTGGCTTCGACCGGTCTTCTTGCCACAACCGGCTTCGTCTTTAACGAGGTCTTCGTTTACTGGTTCCCCAATTTCCTTTTCGCATTTCTTCTGTTGGGGATGATCCTCGCGGTCAACTTGGCCGGAAGAAGGGCCTGGGGCGGCTTCCAGGTTCTCGCCGTCCTTGCGGCTCTCACCGGACTGGCCGTTCTGATGGTCGTTGGGCTCGGGTGGACTCCCGCTCCCGCCCCGGCAGCCTCCCTTCCACGCGCGGCAGGCGCCGGACCATGGTTGAGGCTGGCTCTGTCTGCCGTTCTCATCCCGGTGGGATACGATCTTGCCTTTCTGGCGGATGGCGCGGCTTCCGGGCCGCACCGCAGGTCGCCCGCCGCCGCCGTGCTTTTGGGGAGCTTTGTCTTGATCCTGTGGGGCTTCGTCTCCCTGCGCTGGGTGGACGCGGCCCGTCTCGCCGAAACGACCATCCCGTACACCGTGGCCGCACGAGCCATCCTGGGGCAGGAAGGGCGGATCATCATGGGGATCGTTATCATCTCCGGTGTCGCGGGAGCAATCAACTCCCTCTTTGGTGGGGTTGCCAGGATGGTGGTCGGCATGAGCGAAGCCGGTTTCGCTCCGGCCTTTCTGGGAAAGACACGGTTTGGGGAGCGGGTCCCCGTCCTGCTCCTGGGCGCGGCGACGGCGGCCATGCTCCTCTCGGGCATGGCCGGCTCCGCCCATCTCAATGGCTTCCTGCGAGGGGCACTGGTCCTCTGGCTGATCCATTACGCGGTCCTGCATATTGCAGCCTTTCTTTCCGGCCGCCGTGACGACTCGCACCCCGTGCGCCGCATGGCGCATCTCCTGGGGGCATTGATCCTGGCACTGGCCGCTCTGGGCCTGTTGGTGCTCGGTGAGGAGCGTCAAGTGATGTCGGTCTTCATGTTTGTCGTTGTCGGCGCAGTCCTTATCTTGGGATTGTTGTGGACCGGTCTTGCCCGCAATCGGGATCAGGGCCGATGAGAGAGAGCTTTCAGGAAAATCACGGGAGGTTGCGATGATCTGTAAACGATGGATGGCAGTCTTACTGGCGGTGGGCATGGTGGCGGGGTTTGCCGCCGCGACCGTAGCGGGGACGGAAGACGCTCCCCGAATCACCAAGGAAGAGCTCAAGGGAATGCTGGGGAAGCCCGACCTGGTCCTTTTGGATGTCCGTGCGGGCAAAGACTGGGATTCCAGCGAATTCAAGATAAAGGGGGCGGTAAGACAGGACCCCTCGAAAATCGACGAGTGGAAAGCTAAGTTGGACAAGGGAAAAACGCTCGTTCTCTACTGCGCTTGACCCAATGAGGGAACCAGTGCCAGTTTGGCACGGAAGCTCCTGGATGGCGGCTTCACCAAGGTTTACGCTCTCAAGGGCGGTTGGGCCGAATGGTCCAGGGAGAAATACCCCACCGAGCCCAAATAGCTGCATCACTATGATCGTTCTGCCGGGGCGCCCGTGCGCCTGTACTGGTGCCCCGGCGCATCCATATCAGTTTTAAGTTTTAGGATTTAAGTTTTAGGTCGGGGAGCGAGACTGTTTTCACGGCAAAGGGGCTTGACCGGAGCCATGATGTGGTCTAATCTCAAGATAATCAATTCGTTGCGTATTATTACCTTGTCTTTTTTTTAGGAGGCAGGCATGAGCTCTTCGTTGCCTTTGTCGGAATCACCTTCTGAAATGATGGACGCCATTCCTCCGGAGCTTATACCCAACGTTGACGACCTCATCACGGAGGACGATACGCCGGTGGACAACATCTTTTCTGAAAAACAGCAGCGCCTGTTGACGGAATCCCTGTACAGCTCATGGGCGGGCCCCGGAGAGGGACGTCCCTTTGTAGTGCTCGCCAATGTCGGTCTGTTCTATGGGATGTACGAACCGCCCCTCGTGCCCGACGTGATGCTCAGCCTGGATGTGCGGCTGCCGAGCGACCCTTTGTTCAAACGCAACCGTTCCTATTTCATCTGGGAATACGGCAAGCAGCCGGATGTGGTCATCGAAGTGGTGTCCAATCAGAAGGGCGGCGAATTGTCGGATAAGATGCGCGAGTATGAACGTATCCGAATACTCTATTACGTGGTATTCGATCCGTTCGAGGAACTGGGGAGGATCCCGTTTCGCCTCTATGAGCTGCACGTGGGTAATTATGTGCAGCGCGCCGATGGCTGGCTGGAAGAAATCGGGTTGGGGTTGAAGCTATGGCAAGGCGCCTATGAAGGGGTGGAAGCTCAGTGGCTGCGCTGGAGTGACCGGGATGGAATGCTGATTCCAAGTGGGTCCGAGCGCGCCGACCAGGAGCATGAGCGCGCCGACCAGGAGCATGAGCGCGCGGAGCAAGAACATCAGCGCGCCGAGCTTGAGCGCGAGCGAGCGGAGCAGGAGCGTGAACGCGCCGACCAGGAGCGTGAGCGGGCGGAGCGTCTTGCGGCGCGGCTGCGTGAGCTCGGGATAGATGCGGGTAGCTGAGCTATAGCGCATGAGGATGTAAAGTTTCGTTTCTTGGAAACGTTCGCTGATGGACTCCGCTCCGCCACACCCATGCCACTTTGCTCACAAAACACTCTTGGAGCTCCGCAAAGAACCGAGGAAGAGGCCAATGCCGCCCACCAGCAGGACGAGGATCGTGAGCAGCTCGAAAGCCGTCATGTCGCGCAAGTGGAAGCGAGTCTGAGCGATGACGCCGAACGACAGCATCAACAGGGAGGCCAACGCAAGGATCCAGCCGATGATATTCTTGGCGCTGTAAAAGATCATGCCCACTCCGAACAGAAACGGGACCAGCACCATGCCGCTGGTGATTCCCACACCCCAGAAGCTGAAGAACCGATACCCCATTCCGAGCCCGACACTCAGGTGGATGTTGTGCAGGAAGAGATAGCCTCCGGCCATCATCATGACGAGGCCGATAAAGAACCGTCCGATTCCTCCCTCCGTACCGCCCGCACCGCGCATTTCTCTCTCCTCTTTCAAGGTTACTCCTTCGCCTGGTTGACACAATAAAAGGCGAGCACGAACAAGACCGAGCCCAAGCCCGCCAGCAGCCCATACGAGAAGAAATCGGGCGTCGCGCCAAAGGCGGAGCTCCTGATGGCCTTGGCGGCGTGCGTGAGCGGCAAGAGGTGCAATAGCTCCTGTGCCCACGAAGGCATGCGATCCACCGGAAAGAAGGTCCCGCCCAGGAAGGCCATGGGGGTGATGAAAAAATTGGTGAGAAGCGCTTGATCGGCGTGGGACTTGACCAGCATCGCCATGCAGACGGCGAGGGACGCGAACACGAAGCTGTTGAGCACCACACCCAGCCAAAACGAGACTCCGTAGTGAAGTACGACGCCGAACAGCAAGCCGATCACGAGGATCACGACCACCGAAAGGAGCGCCCGGCTGATTCCGGCCAGCACCTCCCCCGTCACGTAAGCGATGTTTCTTATGGGCGCCGCCTGAAATTCCTCGAAGATGCGCCAGTAGAACCTGGCGATGTTGATCTCGCTCGCGATGGCGAACGCCTGAGTCATGCTGCTCATGGCGACCAATCCCGGAATGAGGAACTCCAGGTAGGAGCGTCCCTCCACCTGCACGTCCCGTCCCATGCCGAAGCCGAAAGCCAGGACGTAGAGGAGCGGGCTGACGGACATGGAGGCCATCTGCCTGAACAGCTTCTTTCTGAGGATGAGCATTTCGCGCTGGTATATGGCGAGGCAGCCTCTCATGGTTGGACCCTCTTTCCCGTTACCGCTATGAAAACATCCTCCAGATTCACCCTCCGGAGCGACAGGCTCCCCTGCCCCGCCACGATGTGAGCGTTGGCCGCTTCCCTGGTCTCGAAGTAGGCTGTTTCCATGTTGCCGTTCACGATCTCGTCCAGCGCCCATTGGCCGAGGCGCGCCATGAGGCTCCGCGGAGTATCCACGGCAATGATCCCGCCTTCGTCCAGAAAAGCAACCCGGTCCGCAAGGAATTCGGCCTCCTCGATGTAGTGGGTGGTCAGGAAAATGGTGGAGCCGTTCTGTTGGATCTTCTTGATGAGGGACCAGATGCGCCGTCGGATCGTGGGGTCCAACCCGACGGTGGGCTCGTCCAGAAACAGTATCCTGGGGGAGTGCATCATGGCGCGGGCCACCATGACCCGCCGCTTCATGCCCCCCGAGAGATGCTTGATGGGACTGTGCTTGCGCTCGATGATCTCCACGTACTCCAGAAGCTCTTGAATCTTCTCTTCCCTTTCCTTGCGGCTCATGTGGAACAATTTGCCGTGAATGTTGAGATTTTCGTACACCGTGAGCTCATGGTCCAGGTTGAGGGTCTGAGGCACCAGTCCGCACTGCCTCTTGGCCTGAAGCGTGTCCCTTTCGATATGGAAGCCGTTCAGATAGGCGTCCCCGGAGGAGGGCCGGGCGAGTCCGGTGAGGATGCGGATGGTGGTCGTCTTCCCCGACCCGTTGGGGCCGAGATAGGCGAAGAGCTCCCCTTCTCCCACCGTCAGATCGACGCCCTTGAGCGCCTGAACGGACTTGAAGCTCTTCTTCAGTTTTTCTATTCGGATCATTTCTCTGCCACGCGGCAACGCTACGGATAGTTCGCTTTCCATCCAAATTCCCCGACTCGTTCAGCATGACTGCCCGGAGGCGCCAAACACACACGATCCACCACGTCATTCCGGCAATCTTTCGACCTGTGCGGTTGGCCTGAGCCGCGTATCGAGCGCACAAAGCGGGTTGATTGCGTAGGTTGGGTTGAGGCCGGAGCACCAGGAAGTCCGGATGTAGCACTCGTGCGCTTTCCGAACCGACTTACCGCCGAAGACCAACAA
>Ga0351856_1114_pt1 | contig 16892 bp, 16 predicted proteins | sample BONcelHFGM3001D8_FD_206798 | JGI IMG/M metagenome (GOLD analysis project Ga0351856, IMG submission 206798) | Enriched cells from coal bed in the Powder River Basin, Montana, United States - BONCAT cells FGM rep2 HSBNCT.FGM.300.1.D8 ... | reverse complement strand
TGTGTCCATATTTTATAATCTCTTCGGGAAGGTTCCCAGGCCTATTTTTGATACACAGATTGCAGCTGCTTTTATAGGATATGAAGAACAGGCAGGTTACGCCAGACTTGTCCATGAGATATCAGGTGTTAATTTAAATAAAAGTGAAACCTATACAAACTGGCTTCAGAGACCTCTTACAAAGGAACAGATAGAATATGCTCTCGATGATGTCAATTATCTTCCTGATATATATATACATCTCACTGAGAAATTAAAAAGTCTTGGCCGTTATAGCTGGGTAGAAGAGGAATTTCAGAGACTGGAACAGGAAGTAAATTACATGCCGAAAAACATAGAAGAACAGGTTAAAATACCCGGTAATGTTAAAGGTAAAGCCCGTAATATATATACTACTCTTTATATGTGGCGGGAAGAAAAGGCAAGGGAAGTTGACAGGATAAGAAAAGATGTAATTAAAGATGAAGTAATTATAAATCTGTCAACAATCGGTCCTTCTTCCATGGAGGAATTGAGATTTGTATCAGGCATGTTCCCGGGAACTATAAAGAGATATGGCCATGAAATTTTAAGAACTATAGAAAAAGGAAAAAAATATAAGAAAATACAGAAAAGAAAGAAGAGCTGTAAAATACCGGACGGTCTTACAAGTTTACTGACTGCTTTCATAAAGAAAAAAGCTTCTGAAAAAAATATGCCCTATGGAATTATTGCAAGACAGGATGATATAGAGAAATTTATTTACAATCACCTTTTTGAAATAGATTATGAAACACCTCTTCTCAGGGGATGGCGTAATAAACTGATAGGGAAAGAACTGAAACAGATAATAGACGGAACTGTTACAGTAGGTTTTTCCCCGAAAAGAAAAAAGATTATTCTGTTGAAAAATAAGGTTGAAGAGTGACGGGTGACGGGTGACGGGTGATGGGTGACGAGGGTTTAAAGTTTAAGGTTTATAGTTTAGAGCTGGTTAATTTTCAACTTTAAACTCTAAACTCCAAACTCTATACTTACTGTAACTGCTCACTGATTACTACTAAAAAATAGACAGGGTAGGTATTTCTATGAAATCTATAATTAAATCAATACTCAATGACAGTGCGGAATTAAAGAAAAAAGTGGCGGAAAGTCTCTGTGAAAAGATTGAGGAGATTGCCTTTGTTATAATAAAATCTATCAGACATGGGGGAAAGGTTGTTCTTTTCGGGAATGGCGGGAGTGCCGCAGATGCACAGCATATTCAGGGAGAACTTACCCATCAGCTGGAGATAAAAAATAGAAAAGCCATACCAAGTATTGCCCTTAATACAAACTCGTCAGTTCTTACTGCCATAGGAAATGACTGGGGTTACGACAGGGTTTTTGAACGTCAGATAGAGGCTTTTGTTCAAAACAATGATGTAGTTATCGCTTTTTCTACAAGCGGAAATTCAATAAATATAATAAAAGGCATAGAACAGGCAAAAAAAGAAGGAGCAGTTACAGTGGCTTTTACCGGGAGAGACGGAGGAAAAATTAAAGATATAGCAGATATTTCCTTTATTGTCCCTTCAAATAGTACTCAGAGGATACAGGAAGTACATATTACAGTGGGACATATAATATGCAAATTAGTCGAAGATGAACTTTATTCAGTGAGCAGTGAGCAGTGAACAGTGAACAGTGAACAATGAACAGTGAACAGTGAACAGCGAGCAGTGAGTAAAACCTGTAATGCATCACGCATTACACATCACGCATCACGCATTACGCATCACGCATTACGCATTACGCATTACGCACAATGGCATTAAGAATAAGAAACATATAGCAAATTGGCTGCCTGGTGCTCCGGAGAAAAAATATCACGGCGGCACAAGTGTATTTAATTGATATACAGTGTAAAGTAGCATGATGTAAGCTCTAACAGATATAATTTCGGAGGAGCGCCAGGCAGTCAATTTAGAGGGTTATAACGTTAACTTAATGACATTGCGCATTGCGCATTACGCATTACGCATTACGCATTACGCATCACGATTTTTAATAAAAGGGTGACTAACATATGGATACAGACAAATTACTTGATAATTTTAAAGATAAAAATATCCTGGTCATAGGAGATATAATGTTAGATAAATATATCTACGGAGAGGTAGAAAGGATATCTCCTGAAGCACCTGTTCAGGTAGTAAGTGTAAAGAGTGAAAAATATATTCTGGGAGGAGCAGCAAATGTTGCCAATAATACAGCATCTTTAGGGGCAAAAACCAATATCTGCGGCGTAACAGGTGAAGATGAAGCAGGTAATATTCTCCTATCATGTCTTCACGAAAAAAACATAAATGGTGATATGGTATTCAGTGATAAAGATAAAAAGACAATACAAAAAATAAGGGTTGTAAGCCAGAGCCAGCAGCTAATCAGAATTGATTATGAAAATAGTAACTATATAGCAGAATATACCAGGGAAAAGATTATCGAACATTTAAAGAAAAAAATACATAATTATGATGTTATAATAATATCTGACTATGCAAAAGGAACTATAACAAAGGAAATAGCTGATTTCGTAATCACAGGTTCAAATAAAAAGGTTATAATAGATCCGAAACCAAAACATAAGGAGTTTTATAAAGGAGCCTATCTTATTACGCCAAACCTGAAAGAAGCAGTTGAAATGACCGGTATTTATTATGTGAAAGATGAACATACAATATCAATGATAGGCCATAAATTAATGGAGGAAATGAATTCTCATATATTGATTACCTGCGGGGACCAGGGGATGTATTTATTTAAAAAAGACGGTGAATTTTATAAACTTCCTACAAAAGCAAGGGAAGTATATGATGTAACAGGTGCTGGAGACACTGTAATAGCCACAATTGCCACAGTAATTGCTTCTGGAGGAACAATGAAAGAAGCATCATATATTGCCAACTATGCGGCAGGTATTGTTGTAGGTAAAGCAGGAACTGCCACAACTAACGTAGAGGAAATAAAAAGAGAGATAAACTATGAGCGGAGCAATATTTCTTGATAGAGACGGAACTATAAATATTGATAAGAACTATGTTTATAAAATAGAAGACTGGGAATTTTTACCTCATGCTCTTAAAGGATTAAACATACTTTCTCTCAGAGGGTATAAACTTGTAATAGTGACAAATCAGTCAGGTATAGGCAGAGGTTATTATAGTCAGCATGATATGGAAAAACTCCATAATTATGTCATGTCTTTACTGAAAGAACAAAATATTGAAATTGCCGGTATTTATTTCTGCCCCCATACACCATCAGAGGACTGTAATTGCAGAAAACCAAAAACAGAACTTTTAAAGAAAGCGTCAGAAGATTTAAATATTGATCTTTACAAAAGTTATTTTATAGGTGATAAGACATGTGATATAAAAATGGGAATAGACAGCGGCTGTAAAACAATAATGGTTCAGACAGGAGCATGCGGTAAAGACGGAAAATACGATGTAATACCGGATTTTATTGTCCATGATTTATATGAAGCAGCAATGTTAATAGTGAAAGGGGAAATATCAGTAAACAGTGAACAGTAATCAGTGAGCAGAAAATAAAATCGAACAATATTTTATAAATAGTTAATATAACTGGTAACTGGTAACTGGTAACTGGTAACTGGTAACTGGTCACTGCTCACTGGTCACTGCTCACTGGTCACTGTTCTATGATAGATTTCAATAAAATAAAAACTTACCCTTTAAAAGATAGAAAAAACAAGGCCTCACTGAAAGATTTTATCAGAATTGATAATAATATTGAAATTCTGGATAGTAAAGAATTAAGAATTCTGTCCGATAAGATTATAGAGGCATGGAAGAATAAAAAAGAGGTTATCTTTATGATGGGAGGACATATAGTAAAGGTAGGGTGCACTCCATTACTCATAGATTTAATTAAAAAAAACATAATAACTCATATTGCCGTAAATGGAAGTTTTTCCATACATGATTTCGAGATTGCCCTTATAGGAGAAACATCGGAAGATGTGGCAGTAAATATAGAAGACGGATCTTTTGGCATGGCAGAGGAAACTGGTCTGATGATGAATGAAGCAATAAAAGAAGGATCTCTTGAAAACAGAGGTTTTGGAGAGTCAATAGGGAGATTGATAAGTAATCTGCCATTCAGAGAAGAAAGTCTCATATATCATGCCTGGAAATTAAACATTCCCATAACAGTACATACTTCCATAGGAGCAGAGATAATATATCAGCATCCTTCATGTGATGGTGGTGCCATAGGGAAAACTTCCTATCATGACTTTAAAATTCTCACGGATTCTTTAAGTAAGCTTGAGGGAGGAGTACTGGTAAATATAGGTTCTGCCGTAATAATGCCGGAGGTATTTCTGAAATCTTTCACAATAGCGAGAAATCTTGGATTTGAAATAAAAAAATTTACTGCTGCCAATATGGATATGATCAAACATTACAGGCCTACTGTAAATGTACTCCAGAGACCTACGTCAATGGGAGGGATTTCCCTGGAAATAATGGGCCGTCATGAAAAAACAATACCTTCTTTATATAAACTCGTAACGCGTGATGCGTGATGCGTGATGCGTGATGTATTACAGGTTTTACTCACTGGTCACTGATCACTGTTCACTGTTCACTGCTCACTGGTCACTGATCACTATTACTCTAAAAACAGGAGAGATTAATTATGCCGGAAGATAAATCAAAGGAAAATTTAAAAAGTACTGATATAAAATTCAAAAAAACTGAAGAGAGTGAACATCTTAAACTATTCTCACCTGACATAAAAAAGAAAAAAATCTCTCTATGTATGATTGTAAAAAATGAAGAAGATACCCTTTCTGACTGTCTTGAAAGTGTGAGAGGACTTGTAGATGAAATGATAGTAGTCGACACAGGTTCTACTGACAGAACTGTAGAAATTGCAGAAAAATTCGGCGCAAAAATATTCTATTATAAATGGCAAGATGATTTCGGGAAAGCAAGGAATTTTTCCCTGAGTCATGCCAGCTGCGACTGGATTATAGTAATGGATGGAGACGAAGTATTTGACTCTGCCTCTGTCTGGAAATTCAGAAAATTTATAGAGACTAATGATATAAATACTCCAATGTCCCCCAGGATAATAAATTATATTGATGAACAAAAACATACGACAGAACATTTCCACTGCAGAATTTTCCCAAATACAGGTAAATTTGCCTATAAAGGAGTAATACATGAGCAGCTTCTTTATAACGACGGAACAGAACCTGTTATAAGTCAGCTGCCTGATGTGATTATCCACCATTATGGCTATACAAAAGAAAGATATAAAGAAAAAGGTAAAAAAGAACGTAATATAAAACTCCTCAAAAAACAGCTTCATAAGGAAAAAAAGAATCCTTTCCATTACTATAATCTGCAGACACTGCACTATATAGATAATAACTACGATAAAAGCCTGAGTTGTTTTAATTCTGTCAGGAAATATTCCAGGAGAACAGAGCCTTTTCTTCCCAATTCTTACGTACTTGCTACAAGCTCACTTCTTTACACAGGAAAAATAAATAAAGCCCTTGAAGTGGCACAGGAGGCTTTAAAAATTGCTCCTGATCTTTCGGATGTAAATTATGTTAATGCCTTCTGTAACTATAAAGTAAAAAATTATACCGATGCACTTGAATTCTGCAGGAAAGCTCTGAATAAAGATTGTAAAATAACTTCACTTGTGACAGACAGCGGAACGGCAGGATGGAAAACCTGTCACCTGATGGCTGAAATATATTTTAATATGGAAAGATGGGCAGATGCCCTGGAATTCTATTTGAAAACCTGTGAACAGAATCAGTCAGAATTATCTTTAATAGTAAATATAGCCAGATGTTATGAATATTTAAATATTCCCGATAAAGCTATGGAATATTATCAGAAAGCAGTATCTATGGGAAGTGGTGCCTATCCGTTTTTCATAGAATATATGGTAGACTTTATAGAACATTTTCATGGAATTAAAGAAGCTTTGAAATTGCTGGATCAGTATCTGAACATATTTCCGTCCCATCAACATATAAATCTCAGAAAAGCAGAACTGCTCAGAAAGACAGGAGAATATTCAAAAGCCATCAGCCTTTATTCCCTTGTAATTCAACATCTGAATGAAAAGGTTAAACCCTATGAAGGGCTTATATATCTTAACAGAGGTATATGTTATTACCATTCAGATGATAAGCATATGGCAGAAGAGGATTTCATAAAATCAATAGATATTGAACAGGAAAATATCAATCCCTCTGTAAATCTGGCCTATATCTATATAGATACAGACAGGCCGGAAAAAGCCATAGAATGTCTTATAAAAGCAGGGCATGGTGATAATTTTACAATTATGCTTGCCCTTTCGGAAGCTTATATTGCTTCAGGCAGAGTAAAAGAAGCTTTTGAAGTGTTAAGTAAAATTCCTTCTGATGTAAAGGATTTATCTATGAGAGCTGCTTTTATGAAATCTGATTATTACATGTCTGTAAATGAACTGCAGAAAGCCTATGATATTATTATGGATCTCATATCTCTTTATCCTTCGGAAGTTGAAATATATCGCTATCTTATAAGGATACTTATTGCCAGGGGAAATTTTGAGACAGCCCTTTCTCTGTATGATTGCCTGCTTCAGCTCAATCCGGCCGATGTGTCTGTTCTGTTTCAAAAGGGTAAATTATGTGCCTTTCTTCATAATTATAAAGAAGCTGGAATTATTTATTCCAGAGCCCTTGAGATTGAACCGGAAAACAGGGAAATAAAAGAAGCCCTTTCCAGTATTTCCAATCTTATATAATTAAAGAGGCTAAAGATTTTATCTTTTCTGCCGATTATTAAATAAGGAAGATTAAAATGGAAAGGGGGTAATCAAATTGATAAAAATAGACCCGGTTGCTAACAGTGAGACAGGCTATAATGTCACACTTGACAGTCAGTTTATTAAAAGAATGGAATTAATGGAACAGGTTAAAAACCGTATCGGTAAGGTTGGAGAAAATCAATCAAGTGATACGGAAAGGAAATATCAGATAAAAGAAGAATTTAGTTCTAAGGACAATTCCAGGAAAGATACGGCAGAAAATCTTTTTTCCAAACCGGAGAAAGAGTTTATTCTTCCTGAAGGTAACAAATTGAGCTTTATTGTAAGTGACACAGGAAGAGTAATAATAAGGCTTACAGATCCAAAGACAGGAGAAATTGTAAGAGAAATACCTCCGGAAGAAATGATAGAAAAGATGTCTAAAATTGTTAGCTCTAACAATAAAAATACCAATGTAATCCTGGATAAAAAAGTTTAGTTTTCCCTGGATTGAAAGGAGTTGATCCGTTATGATAGGCGGAGTAAGCAGTAGTTCATCATTCGATTTTTCAGCCCTGGCTCAGATCGAAATGGCCAGAGACAGTCAGCCACTTACACAGATGCAAAAAACTCAGAGCAATAATGAGCTGAAACTTTCTGCCATGCAGGATTTGAATTCCCAGCTTTTATCTCTGAAAACTTCAATAAGTACATTGAATAGTTCTTCTACCTATACCTCGAGGAGTACTGGCAGCAGTAATACAGGAGCGGCTACAATAACAGCAGGAACAGATGCTACTGTTGCAACATATAAATTAACTAAAATCAGCCAGCTTGCAACAAATACTAAAATGACAACCGGTAATTCAACAAATCCCGGTGCAGGTATTGGAGGTGCCATATCTCCATCTGCAACTCTGATAAATGCAGGATTTGGTATAACTCCTTCAAATGGCGGAGATGGAAATGGTAAAATTACCATTGACGGAATTTCAATAGAATATAATATAAATACAGATAAATTGAAAGACATTACCGATACAGATCATTCTATAGTAGATAAGATCAATAATGCTATGACTGCTGCAGGAAAAAATATTACAGCAGATTATGATCCTGCGACAGATAAATTTACCCTTATCAGAAGCGGTTCTACTGATACTATAAGCCTCGGTTCAGGAGGAGACAGAGGAAATCTTCTTTCTGTTCTGAATTTAACCAGTGCCACAGAGGATACATCAGGAGGCAATAACAGTCTTGCCAGTTCTGTTCATCTGAAAAGTGTAAAAGCAAATGAACTTATTACTTCTGCCAATTCCAATTTCGGAATTTCTGTTGTTTCAGGGTCTTTTACAATTAACGGCACAGGCCTTAATATAGATAGCAGTGATACACTCAACAGTGTTATAGGAAAGATTAACAATTCTTCAGCAGGTGTTACGGCAACTTATGACAGTACATCAGATAAACTGATATTAAACTCGAAAATTACAGGCGCCACCTCTATAAGTGTCGGTTCTGCTTCTGATACGAGTAATTTTCTTTCTGCAGCTTTTATAAAAAATGGTGTCGCCAGTGAAGAGATTGGTAAAAATGCTATTTTTCAGATTGATGGTATTAACGGCGGTAATCCCATAACAAGAAATTCAAATACTGTAAGTGATCTCATAAGCGGTGTCACAATAGAATTGAAAAATGTCTATAACACAGGCACTACTGCCCAGGATCCAGTCTCTCTTTCCATAAGCCAGAATAGTAATACAGCCTATAATGCAATCAATGATTTTGTCGGTAAATTTAACAGCCTTATTTCCAATTTAAAGATAAAAACTGCTCCGGCAGATGTGGAAAATGATGAAATAAAAAGTCCTGCAGGAGTTCTCTACGGTGATTCTTTCTTTACACGCATGAAAACTGAAATGCAGCTTCAGGTTACAGATATAGTAAGTGGTGTTACAGGTCAATATAATTCTCTCAGTGCCATAGGAATTACTATTAATAGCTCAGGTGAACTTGCCATAGACAGTGGTAAGCTTAACAGTGTCCTCGGCAGTAATATGAACGATGTAAAAGATCTTTTTACCAGGAGCAATGCCGGTATATCAAGTGTATTAAGTAATTATCTTGATGGCATAACTGACAGCACAACCGGTTCTCTTACCCAGTCTATAGATTATTTTACACAGACCAACAGTGATCTTAAAGCCAGGATCACCAGATTTGAAGAGACTCTCACAGCAAGAGAAGCATATTACACACAGAAATATGCGGCTATTCAGCAGACTTATAATAGTATACTCGGTCAGAATAATGCTCTTATATATCAGTTGAGCAATATGTCAAGTGTTTCTCTGTTTTCTAGATAAAATCAGGAGGTACCTACAATGACTTCAGTGGCAAATCCCTATGCAGAATATAAAAAGACTCAGGTAGAAACAGCTTCTCCGGAAAAGTTAGTCCTTATGTTATATGACGGAGCAATAAAATTTCTGGTTCAGGCAAAGATAAAGATGAGCAGGAAAGACAAGGACGGGAAACAGGTAGAGGAAATAAGTTACAGTATAAAGAGGGCAAGAGCCATAATAAATGAACTGGCCATAACTCTTGATATGAAAAACGGCGGAGATATGGCGAAAAATCTTTTATTTCTCTATGAGTTTATGCTCAATCAGCTCACAACAGCAGATATAGATTTAGATGTTCTACCGGTGGATCGTGTCATAGGAATGGTTAAAGAACTCAGAGAAGCATGGCTTGAGGTTATTAAAGTTTATAATTCACAGAAAGATGAAAAAGAAATTCCTTCAGGAGATAATATACATAAAGAAAAAAGATTTTATGCTGCAGTATAGCATGGAAAAGAGATGATTGTTATGAATCAAAAACACACTGAAGAAAGAGCTTTACCGGGAAAACCTTTTGCTTACTTTCTTGTCCAGAAAGGTATGGAAGAAGAAATAGAGTATTTTAAAGATATTATTAAAATCTCAGAAGAACAGAAATCTGCCCTTCAGAACAGCAATCTGGAAATTGCAAATAAATTGATACAGGAAAAACAGAAACTTATGGAACAAATAGATAGAATTGAAAAAAGAATAACACCTGCAAGAAATGTACTGAAAAGCAATATGTCTCTTCTCTCCCGGGATGTAATCTTAAAACTTCGTAACATTCATGGAACCCTTCAGTCCACAATGGAAGATGTTAAAATTAAAGACGGAGAAACTGTTAAGACTGTAACAAAATTAAAGGATGATTCCTACAAAAGCCTTATTAATCTGCAAAACCATGGTAAGATAATAGCAAAAAATTATTTTCCTCAGAAAGAAAAAACCCCTGTGCCTTATTTTTTTGATAAGAAAAGTTGACCGGGATAAAGGATTATGGGATTACCAGGATAGAAGCATAATCCCTATCATCCTGATAATCCTGAAAACTTCCATGACTGACTGGTCACAATGAAGGATGAGAATTCTGTCCTTCCATTACGCATTACGCATCACGCATTACGATTCTCATAATCCTGATGATTGAGTTTAAAAATGACAGGTGATTTTACATAAGTTGGAAGAAGAAATTTATTATAGAATATTTTGTAACTTATTATAGTGAATAGTGAATAGAATAGGACATTACTTACTATTCACTACTCACTACTCACTATTCACTCCTTAATTAAATATGAATTTTAAATACTATGAAGGAAAAAAAGGGTATAGAAGAGAAATATTACTAAAAGATTTATGGGATTACCAGGATGAGTATAATCTTACCAATCTTGATAATAAATAATCTATCATCCTAAAAATCCCGAAAATCCTGGTCTAATTTCACAGAATGGAGAAATGTACCTGTGTTTAAAAAGAATATAAACGTATTGGTTGTAGATGATCATAGTATTCTCCGTGAAGGACTTTGTGAGATTTTGAAAAAAGAGGAGGGAATAACAGTCATTGGTTCATGTTCAAACGGGCAGGAAGCTGTAGACCTGGTAAAAAACACAAAACCTGATGTAATTCTAATGGATATAGAAATGCCTGTTATGGATGGAGTTACTGCAGCAAGAGCTATAAAACAGGATTTCCCTGATATAGAAATCATAATGTTATCCATGTATGATGATGATAAAAACGTATTTGAATCAATAAAAGCAGGAGCAACAGGCTATATTCTAAAAAATGTTCCCAGGGAAGAACTTATTAAATGTGTAAGGGTTGCAAGTACCGGCGAATCTCTTATTGATTCTTCTGTGGCAAGAAAATTAATTGATAAATTTGTTTATATGAGTAAAGAATCAGGAAAAGAAGAAGAAGAAAAGTGTATAGTGAGTAAAAGAGAACTTGAAGTATTAAAACTGGTAGCAAATGGGAACAGTAATATAGAAATCAGCAAAAAACTTTTTATCAGCGATAAAACTGTGAAAGCCCATATGAGAGCTATATTTAAAAAATTAAAGGTTGCAGATAGAGCTCAGGCCGTTGGCGAAGCAATGAAAATGGGATTGTTTTAATTTTCAAAAGAAAGGATATTTATGAGCAATAAAGTAAAGTTTAAAACTACAAGATTTGGTGAAATAGAAGTATCGTCTGATAATATAATAAATTTTCCTCGCGGCCTTGTAGGTTTTGAGGATTACAGGAATTTTGTTCTTGATATCAGTCTCTGGAGAGGTATTTTCGGATGGATGCAGTCTTTAGAAGATCCGGCTATTGCATTTATTGTAACTGATCCTACTCTGTTCTGTAAAAACTATGAAATAATTTTAAATGATGCAGATCAGCAGATTATAGATTATGGTGAACATGCAAAATTAGAAGCCTATGTTATTGTTGTAGTAAACAAGGAAGAAAAAATTATAACAGCCAATTATTTTGCTCCTGTAGTTATTAATCGTACTGCTAAAAAAGGCAAACAGATAATACTGGAAGGTAGTGATTACAAGATAAGATATGAACTTCCCGGTAGTATGGTTATGAAAGAGGAGGATAAAAAAATTGTTAGTACTGACGAGAAAAACCAATGAAAGTTTAATGATTGGTGAAGATATAGAGATAATTGTACTGCAGGTTAAAGGTAAGAATGTGAAACTCGGTATTAAAGCACCGAAGGATTATTCGGTTTTCAGGCGTGAAATCTATGAGCAGATTAAAGAACAGAATAAAATGGCATCTATGACTTCAGTTGATTCTTTTGGAATACTTGAAGAGATTTTAATTAAGGAAAATAAATCGTCAGAATAAATCTTTTGCAGATTTAAATTGTAACTGAAAAACCCTTGTGTCACGAGTCACAAAACAATATGATAAAAATAATTGAACCTTTTAAGAAAAATCCTCTTTTTTTAGATCTGAAAGGAAAATTCCTTTCTTCAGTAGTTTCTTCTCTATCCAGAAGGAAAATAGAAGGTTTTCTTCTTTTAAACACAGGAGAAAAACTTTATGTATTTTTTTTGAGGGATACAGGATGGGATTCGGGATTTTACTGGCACAATAATCAAATCTTTCCTGCAGATTTACAGGATATAGAAGCTTTATGCAACAGTGAAGAAGCCAGTGCAAGTTTCTATCAGTCACAGATAGAACTCTTAGATATAATCCTGGACCGGGTCAAAGATCCTGTCCTTCTTACTGAAGCTGCCTGTGTAAATTCTTCTATCCTCACTTTTCTTATAGAAGAAGCTGAAAGAGATTGTATAAGTGCCTATTTTAAACTTGAATGGGAAAAGGGCCAGAAAGCTTATATTCTGGTAAAAAAAGGAATTATAATACAGAGGGTATTTATAGATAAAGAAGTAATTGCAGGAGATGAAGCAGGAAAAAAAATTATAACAACTATTGAAACATTTCCATGCCATATATCTTTATTTGAACTGACTCCCATATCAGATGTGACAGGCAGATTGGAGAAAAATATATCTCCCAATAAACCTGATAGAAATGAAAATACTTACGACAGGGAAATAAAGAAAGAATTGACTGTCCCTGCTAAAATAGAGCCACTTGATTTCAATAAAGAAGATATTGATTATGTTCAGGATGAACAGAATTTTTCTACTAAAGTGCTCAGCCAGGATAAACTGCCAAAAGAAGATAGTAAAAAAAAAGGGGCCAGTATTTTTTCATCCATATTTAAGAGGCAATCTACCGAAAAAAAAATAGAACCATCGGAACAAATAGAAAGCTATTCTTTTCCTTTGTTTAATAAAAAACCTACAGATAAAATAATAAAAACATTACCGGATATTCCCCTGCCGGAACAGAAAAAAGTTGAAACTCCAGGTTCTGCAGATTCTTTTAAGGATCATGTTCTGAAAAGTTATTTTTCTCTGGCAGAAGGTTATGAAGAAGATGGTAATATAAGAAAAGCCTGTTCAGCTCTGGAAGAAGCTCTGGAAGTTCCCCAGATAGACAGGCTGTCCGTATACAGATACTATCTATCTGTCTGCAGAAAAAATAATTTAATTGATAAAGAACTTGAAATTTTAAGAAAAATGGCTCTGGAATATAAAGGTGAAGCTAAAGTTCTTGGATGGGTCAACAGGCAGATTGCTATTCTATATGTAAAAAAGGGACAGACCAGAAGTAATCCGGAACAGACTGAGTCAGAGGGAATTCCTTTAAGGTTGAATGAGGAAGACCTTTCTCCTAAAAGTTTTCTTGCAAGAATATTTCATAAAGACGACAGGAAGAAATAGAATCGTGACGCGTGACGCGTGATGCGTGACGGGAGTTTTATTTCCGGCATGTATGTCAGTTGAAAGATTGAAAGAACTAATCGTCTGTAAAAAAAATAGATCCTCGTGACATGTAATTTAGTCCGAAAGAAGGATAGTTTTGATGGCAGTGAAAATGTTATTTTATAGATAAGGAATAGAATTTTATTAATTGTCTCTTTCCTCGCGTGACGCGTCACGATTTAATTAAAGGAGAATATACAATGAATTTTTTTAGATTCTTCCTGATTACATCTCTTATTTTTGCCATCCATATATCTTCTTCTTCTGCTGAAGTATCTGTAAGGATAAAAGATATAGCTAAAGTAGCAGGAGTAGCAAATAACCAGCTCATAGGCTATGGTCTTGTAGTAGGTCTTGCAGGTACAGGTGACAGTACAAGGACAATAATGACAGCCCAATCAATTTCAAATATGCTTAATAAATTTGGCATTGGCCTGACGAAAGAACAGATGAATTCTAAAAATGTGGCAGCAGTCATAGTTACGGCAGATTTACCGCCTTTTACAAGAAATGGAGATAATATAGATGTTACTGCTTCTTCTCTCGGTGATGCTACAAGCATTCAGGGAGGAGTACTACTTTTTACCCCTCTTTCCGGAGCAGATGGGAATGTTTATGGTTCTGCCCAGGGGCCTGTCTCTATAGGAGGATTTAATGCAACAGGGGGAGGAGGAAATAAGATTACAAAAAACCACCCTGTAGTAGGTAGAATTCCTGATGGAGGACTTATAAATCAGGATTTCAGCACAACTGTAACCAGAGGTAATGAAATTTTACTTTCCCTGAATGAAGCTGATTTTACAACAGCTCAAAGAATGGCAGAAGTTATAAATATGACTTTTTCTCCAGAGACTGCCAAAGCACTTGATCCCGGCACTATCAGGATATATGTTCCTGCTGAATATCAGGAGCATACTGTAGAATTCATGTCACGTATAGAAGAACTTACCCTTGTACCTGATGAACTGGCAAAGATAATAATAAATGAAAGAACAGGAACAGTCGTTATAAATAAAGATATTAAAATTTCTCCTGTAGCTGTATCTCATGGAAATATTACTGTTATTATTAAAGTTACTCCTTCTGTTTCCCAGCCTCCTCCTTTATCTTCAGGTACCACACAGACAGTAGATAATACAGCTATACAGGTAAAGGAAGAAAAGAAAAATTTAATTTATTTATCTGAAAGTACGAGTTTACAACAGGTAGTAGATGCTTTAAATGCCATAGGGGCTACCCCCAGGGATTTAATAGCCATACTGCAGGCTTTAAAGGAAGCAGGTGCTCTCCAGGGTACGTTAGATATTATATAGCTAAGGATAAAATTTTATTAATTGTCTCTTTCCTCGCGTCACGCGTTACGCGTCACGATTTAATATATTTGAGACAGTTATTTAATTGTCATTCCTGATTATGAAATGAGGTGAAAAAGCTGAAAAGCTGATAGCTGATAGCTGATAGCTGACTGCTAATTTATGGCTGAAGTTCTCACACAGGCTGAAATAAATCAGTTAATATCAGATCTTTCTCAAACTACCGATACAGGTAAACAGGTAGAGTCTGAGAAATCAGAAGACAAAACTACTGAAAAATCAAAAGATAAATCTTCATCTCATAAGATTAAGACCTATGATTTCAGGATTCCTGAAAAATTTTCCCGTTATCATATACATGCCGCCCATGCCATAAATGATATATTTGGACGCCTTGCAAGCACTGCCCTCTCTGTTTATCTCAAAACAAAAGTTGATGTGGAAGTGGCGTCAGTCGATCAGATGACCTATGAGGAATATTCAAAATCCATTGTGGTGAGTTCTGTAAATACTGTCTTCAGTCTGGAACCTCTTACAGGCAGTTCTATTATCCAGTTTAATTTATCAGTTATATTTACTGCCATAGATAAACTGCTCGGAGGCCCAGGCTGGAGTCTTGCCAAAGAAAGAGAGCTTACAGATCTGGAACGATCTCTTATAGAAGGTTTAATAGTAAAGGTTCTTTCAGTTTTCAAAGAATCCTGGTCCAATGTGATTGAAATTACTCCTAAAATAGAGGTCATAGAGTGTAACCCTATGTTTTTACCAAGAATAGCTTCCCCTAAAGAAACAGTTCTCCTGGGTACTTTCGAAATAAGAATAGCTGAAAGCAGCGGTATTATGAGTATATGTATTCCCTATGGTGTAATAGAACCAATACTTTCCCGATTCAGTTCAAGTGATTTATGGTCTTCCAAGGATAAAATGCCCATGGATGGCACTTCTTTTTCTTATAGAAAGAAATTACTTGAAACTCTTCCCATACCTGCAATAGTAGAGCTTGGCAATTCGGAAATATCTCTCAATGAACTACTTGGCCTGAAGCATGGCAATGTTATATGTCTTAATAAAGGTGTCTATGATGAACTTGAAATAAAACTGATGGGTGTTTCGAAATTTCTTGGCCGCCCCGGTTTAAACGGTGAAAATATAGGCGTACAGATTACAACTATTGTGGAAGAAGTAAAAGAAGACGTATTCTTCAATCAGGTTGATTATTATGGAGCATGATGCGTAATGCGTAATGCGTAATGCGTAATGCGTAACCATAATCCACCACTTAAAATTAGCTTCCCCTTATAGTATAAGCATATTAGGCAATTTTTCTTTCACCAAATTGGTGCAGGTTAAAATCACTCTAAATGGCGTATTTGTTAGGATTGAGAAAATTAGGCGGTGGATTTAGGCGTAACCAGGATTATAGCAATTTACAGTAATTTATGATATAATAATAAATAAATAATCGTCCCATGACGACTGACGCGTCACGATTTAAAAATAGAATTTATAAAAAAACTAAAATATCTTTAAGACAGGTATAATTAAAAGTTACCTTTCTGCCGATATATAATATAGAATGAAATACGGGAAAGCGGTGGGAGGTGGAGAACGATGGATAAAATAAGAAGCAATCAATTTGATATAACCAAACAGACTGATGTAAACAGAGTTGCACAGCAAAAGCAACTGGAAGACAGAGGAACCAGGGAATCTGAAAAACTCCAGTCGGAAAAGCAGTCTTTAACTATCTCAGACCAGGCAAAACAGTTTAAAAATGCCAGAGTTGCACTGGATAATCTTCCTGATATCAGAGAGGATAAGGTAAATCAGATTCAAAATCAGATTCAAACTAATAATTACAATGTTCCCGGGGAGAAAGTAGCAGAAAAAATGCTGAAGAGTTTCGGCATTTAATATAGAGCCTTCCTCCATCCGGGAAAACCGTGGAGATTCCTTTGATTTTATTGAAGGAACAGGGGGGAAGGAACAATGGAAAAACAGGTCAGAGAATTTCAGGATTATCTGTT
>Ga0351856_1113_pt1 | contig 17116 bp, 11 predicted proteins | sample BONcelHFGM3001D8_FD_206798 | JGI IMG/M metagenome (GOLD analysis project Ga0351856, IMG submission 206798) | Enriched cells from coal bed in the Powder River Basin, Montana, United States - BONCAT cells FGM rep2 HSBNCT.FGM.300.1.D8 ... | reverse complement strand
CACCTCTGATCCTGTCGGGATGGTAAATTTCAAAGAAAAATTCTCTGCCAGATGGATATGGCGCTGTGACATGGATATAAGTTCTCCTGATCCGGAAAGCTGGAAGTTTCTATCTCCCCTCATAAAGAAATTTGACGGTTCTATATTTACTATGAAACAGTTTATGAAACCTGATATAAAATTTAAAAATTTCGCAATAAGCCCTCCGTCAATAGATCCTTTAAATTTAAAAAACAGTATACTTTCGCAGGAAGAATATAAAAAAATAGTTCAAAAATTCGGAGTAAATCCTGATAAACCTATTATTCTACAGCTTGCAAGTTGTCATCCTTCAAGAGATCCGTTAGGAATAATAGATGCCTATCGTATTGTGAAAGAGGAAATACCTGATGTGCAGCTTGTATTGATTACCTTTATAGGAAGTAATGATCAGGATTCCTGGAAATATTATGAAAGAACAGTCCGTCATGCAGGTGAAGATTACAATATACACTTCCTTTCAAATATGAACGGAGTGGGAAGTATTGAATGCAATGCTTTTCAGAGGGCTGCAAGTATAATTATAAAAAAATCCGCAAAAGAAAATTTCGGTATAGTAGTAACTGAAGGTCTCTGGAAGGAAAAACCTGTTATAGCAAGCAATGTAAATGGACTTTCTATACAGGTAGTGGATGAAATAAACGGTTTTCTGGTAAATAATACGGAAGAATTTGCAGAGAAGATTTTACTGCTTTTAACTCAGCCGGAACTTGCCAGAAAAATGGGTATAAGAGGTAAAGAATATGTAAGGGAGAATTTCCTTATAACAAGACAGTTAAAAGATTATTTAACACTTCTCGGCAGATTGTCCGGTGTTATAGAGTAACAGGAGTCACATTATGATTACAGGAAATAGAGAAAATTTTACAAAAGAACATATAGAAAAAAACCGTCATAACACATCGTCAGTTCTTGCAGAACAGGTAGTTCACAGTCTTGAGCTTGTATCTTTACTTGTTTATGAAGGTCTTGATTTTCTATTTAAAGGTGGAAATTCACTCCTTGTTCTACTGGAAAACCCTCAGAGATTTTCTATAGATGTTGATATAGCTTCAGGGGAAACTAAAGAACATGTAGAAGAAATTTTAGATAAACTTGTGAAAGATTCAGATGTTTTTACCAGATGGGAAAAAAGGGTTCATAAAACAAAACCATGGCTTCCTATGACAAGTTATTATATGTTTTACACTTCTCATTTTACAGAGCCGGCTGAAACAAATATTATGCTTGATGTACAGTTAAGAATGACCGGTTATGAAAAGATCCAGAAACCAGTCTGCTGCGGAAATTTCTATCAATCAGAAATAAAGGTATGGGTTCCGTCCATATCAAGCCTTATTGGTGACAAACTCCTTACCCTTGGCCCTTCTACTCTGGGAATACCACTTAATAAAAATAAAGAAGGACAGAGGCTCAAACATAGTTTTGATGTATCACTACTTGCAGAGCATTCCCCTTCAATAGAAAAAATAAAAGAAAGTATTAATTTCTGTATGGAACAGGAAAATTCTCTTCAGAAAAAAAATCTTACAATTAAAGAAGTCTATGAAGATACAATCAAACTGTGCAGATCAGTCTTAGATTTTAAAGAAGAACCGCCTCTTAATGAAGATCTGTCTCCTTATCTCTATGAAATAGTTAAAGGAAGAAAACCTTTCTCGGAACATCTGTTGTGTGGAAAATATTCCTGGCAAAATCTTCAAATCGATCTGGCAAGAGTGGCAGTCTGTTTTTCTTCTGTAATGGCCGGTATATCAGATAAAGAATTTCATGAGATATTGAATTATAATCAGAGTGATAGATTATCTTTCTACTGGAATAAGATAGAAAATTTTTCCTGAATCAGATTTTTCATTTAATTCTTTTTAAATATTTTATCGCCGTACTGAGTCAATAAAAATATCCCGTTAAAAGCCCAGAGGATAAAAGTAGTAAGACCTCCCAGTATCATTAACACCAGCGGACATGTTGCAGCATCCACTCCTTTATTGATAAGTATTATAGATAAGACGGCAATACCAATACAGCTGAGTGTGCCATAGCCAAATAATTTATTACGATTTAGCAACATAGTATAATGCTCGTCATCTGCAACCACACACATGGATTTATGTTGATGTACAACTGTCTCAGTTGGAGTAAGGTTAAACATATTTTCGATTATGTCTTTTATGGCCGGTGCATCCTGCGGTTTATCGAGTTCCCTATCAAGTCCTTTTAAGATTACTTTGTCTTTTCCATTGTTAAGTCTGGCTATAAGTTCATAAGCCTCATAGATACTGAATTTTCCTTTAGAATATGTACATTTTACCACATTAATCTGTTTTGTATCGAACCTGTTTATTTTTTTACCGGGCCATGGAAGAGGAATGTAAGATACAGAAAGTTCATTTCTGTTAATTTTAATAACTGGCTTGTTAATCAGTAATGCAATAAGGTTATAGAGAAACAACGGAAAAAGTAAAGAGCATGTGATCATTCCATATATACCCATCTTTCCTGCCTCATAAGAATACATAAAAAATATAGCAGGAATAAAAGCACCCACTATTGACAGAATAAAACTCTCTATTGGTATGAACCTGGGAGCAATAATGGTTATTTTATCTGTATCTGTTCCGGTGTTACTGATTATTTTTATCTCTTTATCAAGCAAGAAAATACCCCTCCTCATTATGAAAAAAATAATATAAAAATAAAAAGGGTCATATGACCCTTTTTATTTTTATATAAAAAATTACTCTTCTTTATGACCTTTAAAAGGTTCCGTAATAATCCTGCCAAGACCGGTAGCAAGACCTGTGCCTACGGAAATTACTCCGCTTGTAACTCCTGCTGCAGTTCTCTCCCCTATATTATATCCTGCCTGTCCTCCTGCTACAAAACCCATGGCTGTGCCTTCAGAAGCATTTCTCATGGTATTTGCTATTTTCTTTGCACCAGATCCTCCCTGGGGGTTATCAGATACAGATTTATCTACTGCCATGTCTACTGCTTTTGTAAAATCCTTCGGAACATCTGCCATACCCATAAGCACTCTGGCAAGAGTACCGAATGCAAGTCCTGCACCTGCTCCTACTGCACCACCCATGATATTCCATCCCATAGTGGCACCGCCTATTAAAGCACCGGCAATCATTGATCCTCCTATAGCAGTGAAAGTGAAAGGCCCTGTTGATACTCTGGCGCCGTCAGAAACCTTATAGGATTCATTTCCTTCCACCATACCTTCAAGTGCTCCTGCAGGTGCCATAAGAGTGGCTCCTACAAGACCGCCTACAAAACCGGCACCTTTCTCGATACCCCTTCTGACAAGACATTTTTCCTTTTGAGGAAGAATTTCTGTCGTTTGATTACCGGAAGAAATTACAGCCTGATCCTGAGTATTCTGCAAAAGAGTATCTTCCTGTTTTGCTCCCTCAGTCTTTTTCCCTGCTACAGTCTGCTGTCTGTTTATAAGATTAGTATTAATATTCATTTACTTTCACCTCCACTTACTCCACTTTATCCTTTACAATACCTTCAAAGGTTCCTTTTGCCATACCACCTGCGAAACTTCCCACATCTCCTACGGCATGAACAACCTTTTTGGCTACCTTGACTACACCCTTTGCAACAAATTCGGCCACATCTTTAGTTACTTCATAGGCTCCGTCAACTACTACTTTACTCACATCATATCCTTCTTTAAAACCTTCTCTCGAACCTGCAGCAAGGCCTGTCAGGGTGGATTCTGTTACATCCCTTCTCAAATCATAGGCTTTACTGTCAGTTTTTGCATTATCCGAATGGGCATGAACTACTGATCTGGCCACACCTTCATGGAATTTTTCAGTTCTGTGTTTTCCTGCAAGATAAGCAAGACCTCCAAGAACAACTCCGCCTGCTGCACCTATGAGAGCACCTGTAGTTCCTCCCATGGCAAGATAACCGACTCCTGCGCCGAGTCCTGCTGTTTCAAGAAATACTACAGAATTGGTAATAGAAGCATTTCTATAGCTGTGCCTGGTAAGATCCTTAACAGCTCCTTCTTTATCAAAGGTTTTATCTGAATAATCATCATTGAGATCAACACCATTGAAAAAGCCCTGAACAGGTCCTACAGGGAGGAATAAAGCGGAAGCTACAAGTCCTGAAGGAACTCCTACCGCTACTTCTGCCGTCTTCTTAATGGCATTACCTATTTTCTGTCCTGTACTTAACTTTACTTCTTCTTTCTTTTCTTCTGTCTCAGGAGGTTCATATTTACCGGCAATAACGCTGCCTATACCTTTAGCACCTTCAAGAAGACCTGAAACAGTACCTTTACCTTCTTCCTGTCCTATCTTCCATCCACTCTGAGCGCCTGCCTTCATTCCCGAAGGAAGTCCTACGACAAAATTACTTGTTACATCCTGTATTTTATCTCCTGAAGGCTTATAATCGGCAACTGATTTTTTTGCCTGTTCTGCTATATTCTTTCCCATTTCCTTGTCAATCGTATCTTCAGCCACCATGAGTCCTACCTTGACACCGCCAAGAACGAGACCTGCCACAGAGAGACCTGCTATACCGAGACCTCCTGCACCAAGCAGCACAGCAAGACCTGCACCTGCAAGACCTCCCTGCACTACTGTACCTATACCATAGGCAACACCGCTGGCATTCTCGCCACCGGCAGCAGCATCAAGGCCTCCTTCGATAGATGCAGGCAGAATAGCTGTAGTGGCACCTTTCAGTCCACCTGCCAATCCTCCTATACCTTCAAGACCTTTTCTTATGAGAGAAGGTTCACCAGAACCATTACTTAAAGCAACAGTATCCTGGGGTGTAAGATTATCACTCTGAGATTTCTTTTCAGTAAGAGGAGATTTCTTTATATCAACTGATGTATTAAGAGATCTGATTTCCACTCTACTTCACCTCTCCTTCCTTTGGGCCAAGTCCTATGGCATCTTTTCCTAACTCTACAAAACCGCTTACTATACCACGGCCCACATCTATTCCAAAACCAGTAGCATTCTTTCCACCTTCATATCCTATATCCCAGGAATGTTTCGCTGCAGATTTCATACCTACAACAGCGCCTTCAGTAAGGCTCTGGCCTGTAATAAAAGGTTTGTTGTCGCCTGTATTATCTTTAACTGCCTTATCAACATTCAGATCTATCTTTGCTACCAGTTTTTCTGTTTTTTCAGAACCTTCAAAAGCCCTGAGAAGAGCTCCTCCTACCAGGCCTCCTCCTGCTGCTATAGCAGTTCCTACAGGTCCTGCTCCGAGCAGATAGGCTGCTCCTGCAGATATACCTGACAGAGCTGCCATATTTGTAAAGGTAAATAGTCCTGTGCTGGCATGTCTGTATTCTGGATCTTTAGCCTCAAATTTATTATCCCTGAGTCCTTCAACTGCTCCTTCAACAGAACCTGCAGCTGTATGAAGAACTGTACTGCCAAGTCCGACTATACCGCCTCCGACAGCTTCAACACCCTTACGTATGGAACTCTTTTCATGTACCGGTACTTCCTGTGGTACAGTATTTTCCTGAGGAATTGATACGGAAGGCTCCTGAGAAGTTGTATGTTCAACAGAAGCTGTTTCAGTCGTGGCAGGTTTCTCTTCCTTTTTAATTCCAAAGGGATAGGCACTATCAAGTTTTTCTTTTTCTTCCCACGTAGGTTCACTCTGTATGGAAGGATTATTTCCTGACTGATCGGAAGATTTATGAACAAGTTCTTTAACAACTTCAAAAACTCCATCCTGAGCTGCTTCTCCTCCGACATAACCTACTCTGAAACCTTCTCTGAGACCTGCAAGAGGACCTACAAAAATACTTTCTATAGTATCTCTGTAACCATCATAAACCTTATTACCTGTCTGTTCATTATCACTTTTGGCATAATTAACAGCATTGAGCACGCCTCTGGCGATTTCTTTATCACTTTCACCTGTTTTCTGTAATTTGGCAAGTATGGCAGATCCCACAAGACCTGCTGCAAGTCCTGCACCTACACCCCATGGGCCTCCTATTGCAAGAGCACCTGCTGCTGTGCCAAGACCAACAGTACCTACTTTTGTCCATAGTTTCACTGACCTGGAGGCATCCCTCAGATCACGGCTGTCTAATTTATCTCCCTGGGCAAGTTTTATTCCTGCTTTTGTGCCATGTATCAAACCTGTAGGCAGAGTGGACACTGCTCCTATAACACCGCTTGCGAGAGCAATCGGAGATTTCACTACCTTACCTATGACTTTACCTGCAGTAAGCTTTTCCTTTTCGGAAGTAATTACAGGGTAATTACCCAGAACTACATCCTTTGCACCTTTAAGTCCTTCTATTACACCTGATGTAACACCCTTGCCTTCGGAATAGCCAACTTTAATGCCTTCTGACAGACCTCTGGCTCCTCCTACTCCAAGGCTTTCTACCAGGTCTCTCATACCTTCATGAACATCATCATCTTTTGCATGTTTATTATCATCAAGGTATCTTTCAACAGTCTTATTAATATTTGATTTTATCGTATCATCTGTATCGGTAGCGTGGTACATACCGACTCTTACCAGACTGGCAGCAAGTCCTACTCCGCCTCCTATAAGCCCTCCTATGACAGCACCTCCCGGAAGGACTGAATCAAGTAAAACCCCCCCTGCTGTTCCAAGAGCAACTCCCTGTAAAATATGACCTGTTTCAAGGCCGCCATGTTTTGCCACTCCCTGAAAAGTACCTGGTAAAAGATTGGTGGCACCGCCTGCTACAGCTCCTACTGCACCGATAGGAAATTCTACTGCTTCTCTGGCAAATTTTCCAATCTTCTGTCCTACAGAAGGCTGGTCTTTACTCAGTGTAACCTGATCTTTAATTTCAGTAGAATCTGCTTTTTTCCCGGGCAAAGAAACTTTAGTTAATTTTTGGGAACTTAATTTCTGAATTTCCAATTTCTTCTCTCCTTTCTTATATAAAGATATAGTAAGTTAATTTAAATAATACCATACCTGCTTTTCCATGTAAATCATCTTTTGTTAACAATTTGTTAACTTCCTTACAGTTTCACATTTGCAAAGGGGATGAAAACAGGAAAATTCGCAACTAAATATAACAACATGTTTTAAAATGCAGAAAAATTTAGAATAAATATCAGATAATTCGTAACTAAATATAACTACATAAAAAGTGAGAAGTGAAAAGTGAGGAGTGAAAAGTGAGAATTCACATCTCACATCTCACATCTCACCTCTCACTAAATAATTTATAAATGGATACTAACTTATCTGCTGTTGTACTTAGTATAAATAATTAATATTTAATATAGGCCAGGTGTTATGTGTTACGCATGACTGATAATCTGAGTGCTGATAACGCTAAATAAACTACTGGCTGGTGTTTCGTGACGCGTAACGCGTAACGCGTGACTGGAGGAAATAATGTCAGTAAAATATTCCACTTATCTGGTGCAATATTAATCGCTGGCAGCAGTAAAATAATAAATCAGGAGTTACCCATTCTGTCATTGCAAGGAGCGCAGCGACGAAGCAATCCCCCAGGGGTTCTATACTGCATGAAGGAGAATAAAAAAATTACCTGGATAAAAAAAATCCAGGTAATCCTTTAAATCCCATTAATCCCGGTCATTTTTCAATAATAGTCAATCCCATCTTATCAATAGCTTTTCTGGCTCTTCTTATGGAATCATAATCCTTATCAGAGGCATCTATATATCCTTTTATACGAAAGATATCCAGTACATCTTTTGTCTCTTTCTTTTCAGAATCTGCCATTTTCAGAAAAGCTGCTTTTATCTTTTTTACCTGTTCTGACGGCAGTTTTGCTCTCACTGTAAACGGAGCTGTCGGTATTGCTTCGGATTCACTTATTACAATAACATCACCGAGACGTTTGTCTATAGCTTTTGTAAAAGCATAATTGGATATGCCTGCGCCATCTACATAACCGTTATATACAGCCAGAAAAGCAGAATCATGATTTCCTGTAAACCTGACCTCAGAGAAAAATTTTAAATCCTTGACTCCTGCATCGGCAAGCATTAAAACAGGCAGAAGATAACCGGACGTAGATTCTCTATCTGTAAAGGCAAACTTTTTTCCTTTAAGCTGGGATATCTTTTTTATACCACTGTCTTTTCTCACAATAATATAACTTTTATAAAAAGGTGTTGACGTAGACAAAGGAATTGGTTTTACAAGGGCATAAGCTCCTGATTTGTCATGAGCTTTTATATAGACAAGAGGTCCAGTATTGGCAAGGTCTATCTCTCCATTGCCCAGTCCATCTATAATTTCTTTATAGGATTTTTTTATCACCAGATTGACTGGTATTCCAGTTTGTTCTGCCAGATAATCGGCAAGAGCCTGAAAGGCCTCTATAAGCTTCAGTTCACTTTCATATGGTATACAGGCAAAAACAATAGATTTCTTTTCTGTAGCAACTGAAGGAGATTTCATAGCTCCTGGCGATGAAACAGGTGTGGGAGTATTATCTGTTACATCACCATTTTTGCAGGATGATAAACACATAATTAAAAAAATAAGAAAAAAAACTAAAAATTTCCTGTTCATTAAAACATCTCCCGGTTATAATTTTTTATTTAGAAGATTATATTTCGTTAAATCAACAGGAAATTCCTCTTTAATAACTATAAATAAATAAGCACCCCCCATAGGTGCTTATTTATTTATACAGAAAAATTCCATATTATCTAAAATATACTATTTCTTTTCTGCTTTTCCTTCACCATCTTTTTTCTTCTCCTGTTCAGGCAGAATATTGGAAAACATTTTCAATTCATCGAGTCCGTTAATAACGTTAGATTCTCCATATTCAACAAAATACTCATAAGGGCCAAAGACAGGTATATTAATAGTATTGACCTTTTCCTGCTGTAAAACTAAAGGTTTATCTGTAAGAACCCTGTCAAGTGCTTCAAAAGAACTTATTTCTTCACCTGTAAGAGCAGTTTTACCGCCTTTTATACCGCCTGCTATACCTGCTCCCAGGCCGCCTACAGCAGCAGCAGCAGCTATACCGTTAAGTCCAAATAATGCAGACGAAGCCAGTCTTTCTGCAAGTATTCCTCCAACTCCTCCTATTATTGCTCCCACTCCTGCTCCCACTAAAGCCCAGGTAGATCCTCTGGAGAAAGTTCCTTTTATAACTCTCCAGACCCTGCCGTCTTCTTCATTTTTCATAATCTTCCAGGGATAATTACTTCCTGCTGTCTGGATAAATTTACTCATATTTTTTGCTGCTTCACTTACATTATTTCCTTTGGACACAGGTATATCGGAATCATATAATTCTGTGAGAAGTTTTAATTCGCCGAAATTAGACACTGATACAGGAGCACCGAAGGTAACTTCATGTCCTGCAGGTTTTGCAACAATATTTGCATTCTTTGCAAATTGAGTTGCAGCTACGAAAGATGCGGCACCGGGAGCAGCCACACTTGCCACAGTAGCAAGAGCAGCAGGAGAAAGATCCAGTTTCTTTACCCTCATAGGCTGCATGAGAATTTCCTCTCCGTTAGAAAGTCTTCTGGCAGCTTCCATAAGGGAAATTTCTTTACCTTTATCCATAAATCCCCCTGGCTTTTTAAGTTTCCAGGGATAACCTGAATTAAGACATTTTTCCGTAAAATAGCCGAGCATCTTGAAGCCATCTTCTTTGGAAATATTTGAATAGCTTTCGGAAGAATCCAGATGCACCTGAATCTCACCTTTAAGGCCTGTTCTGTTTTTAATCTGTTCTATCTGTTTTTCCGTCTGATCATTTTTTTTCTTTAATTCCTGAAGGGTTGATGCCATATCTGAAAGTTGTTTCTGTAATTTAGCTATCTCACTGTCATCCGGTTTTGCAGTAACTATATCCTGAGGATTTTCACTTTCAGTTTTTTCATCTTTATTGGTAAACTCAATCTCAATCTTACCTGTTACAAGACGGGAAGGAGAACTGTTAATTTTCATTCAACTTATACCTCCTTAATATTGTTCATCAGGAGTTTGTTTATAACTCATGCTTATTCATCAGTAAAAATTTCTCTTTAACTCATGAATATAACTGATTAAAGAATCTAAAAACTTATCTACTTTATTTTAAACCTAAAAGAAAATAAAATAAAGATATAAATGAAGAAATTCTGTTAAAATTTTGTTAACTTTTGGCAATAATTGGACTGACTTAGAACCTATCCGAACAATCGCCAGATATCTTTCATTGGACAGATTCTTCCTTCCACGACTGAAAATCAGAATCGTAAAAAAATTGTCCCCAATACTAATCCTGTTAATCTCAAAAATCCCAGAAATCCCTGTCCTATTTGCCGCTCACTGTCATCTGAGATATTTTTACAGTAGGAGCAAAATTACTGTCCATCATATAAAGATCATTTCCTACTTCAACTATATTTTTAAAGACATCCAAAAAATTTGCAGAAATGGTAACCTGAGATACAGGATGTAAAAATTCTCCTTTTTCTATCCAGTAACCTTCTGCTCCTACAGAATAGTCGCCATTTGCCTCATTCAACCCTGAGCCCATAGTAGAAGTAACATAAAGACCTCTGTCTATACCTTTAATTATATCATCAGGGTTTCTGTCTCCTTTATCCATATAGAGATTTGTAGTGGAAATATATGGTACACTCGAATAACTTCTGGTAGCATTGCCTGTTGTTTTTGCATTCATCTTTCTTGCATAATAGGTATCGAATAAATAATTCTTCAAAACTCCCTTTTCAATAAGATATTTTTTGCTTGCAGGTGTACCTTCTCCGTCAAAAGGAGTTGACCCGGGGCCTTTTTTAATCAATCCGTCATCTATAAGGTTTACCCTGTCAGAGGCAATCTGCTGTCCTATTTTATCAACAAGGAAGGAACTTTTTCTGTAAATCATCTGTCCTCCAAGACATGTACCGAGTGAAGTGCAGAGTGAAGCTGTTTCAAGAGGTGAAAAAACTACCGGCACAACCTGAGTTTTCACAGGTTTTGCTCCGAGCATTTTCACTGCTTTTTCTGCGGCAATGAGTCCAACTTCCTCAGGTGATGCAAGTTCATCGAAATGACGTTTCATAGAATACCAGAAAGACATCTGCTTTTCATTCCCCTCTTCTGCAAGGGGAATACAGGCTATATAGCAATAAGTATCTTTTTTTTCAAGACTGACTCCCCTGGAATTAACAAGAAAAGTGGAACCGGCCCAGTCAAAAAAAGTGGAAGATTTAAACCTGGTAATTCTCCTGTCATAACCCTTCGCAGAATCTTCCATTCTCTTTGTAATCTCTATCTTTTTTTCCGTAGGAATGGTTAAAATTTTCTCATCATATAGCTCCAAATCAACAGGGAAAGAATTTTCCTCTGAAGGGAGTCCGTTACATGAGTCAGAATCACTATATCCTGCTATAACAATGAGATCATTTAATAGTTTTTCCACACTCTCTACATTAAAATCAGAGGTATAACCAAAGGCAAGTTTTTTATCTTTAAATATTCTGAGGCCCAGGCCTTTACTGCCTGCCTGTTCCAGTGTTTCTACCTCTCCGTCTTTTATTTCCAGTTTAAATTTTCTGCCTTCTTCAAGATAGACCTCTGCCTCATCACATCCGGCCTTTAATGATTTTTTTACCAGTTCATTTGCAAATTCTAAATAATCTTTTTTATACATTTGTGCCTCCTACTGTTAACTCTGAAATCTTAATGGTAGGTATACCAAATCCTACGGGAACACTCTGAGAACCTTTACCACAGACAAAAAAAGAAGGAGCAAGAGCAAAATCATTCCCTACCATGGTAATCTTTGATAAAACATCCAGGCCGTTTCCTATAAGAGTGGCACCCTTTACAGGTTTTCCTATTTTTCCGTTTTCAATAACATAACCTTCGTCTACATAAAACATAAAATCTCCTGCCGAAATATCAACCTGTCCGTTGGTCATTGCTTTTGCATAAAAACCCTTTTTTACCGAAGATATTATATCTTCAGGAGGAGTAGAGCCGTTTGCCATTACAGTATTGGTCATTCTTGGCATAGGAGAGCATTTAAAGGATTCCCTTCGTCCGTTTCCTGTAACATTCATACCCATAAGTCCTGCATTCAATCTATCCTGCATATAATTTTTTAATATACCATGTTCCACAAGAACTGTTTTATTAGAAGCATTTCCTTCATCATCTATATTTATCGTACCATTCTGTGCCGGTGTAATTGTTCCGTCATCATATATATTTACAAATTCTTCTGCCACTTTTTCACCGAGACGGCCGGAAAAAGCCGAAAGTTTTTTACGATTGAAATCTGCTTCCATACCATGACCTATTGCTTCATGAAGTAATATTCCTCCATAGGGACTTCCTATGACTACTTCCATAGGTCCTGCAGGAGCAGGCTCTGCCTTGAGATTAACAAGGGCTCTTTTTACTGCAACTTCTACTATAGATTCCGGGGTTACTCTGTCAAAAAATTCAAAACCGACACGACCTCCATCTCCGTAAAAAATGGATTGCTTTTTATCCCCATCTTCTGCTACAACCATAACCCAGAAAAGAATATTATTCTGTTTATCTTTAAAAATTTTACCTTCCGTATGGGCAACCATTATATCCTTTGAAGTTTCAGAATAACCTGCTCTGACTTTTTTCACCCTTTTATCCATAGCATAGGCTGCCTCATTAGCTCTTTTTATTAAATCCAGTTTCTTACTTATTTCAACCTGTTCCGGATAGATTTCAATAGAGTAGTAATCAGGAACAGATTGAGGGCTTACAGGATAAGCTTTATCACTTCCATTGCCAGAAGCTATATTTGAGGCCACTTCTGCAGCATCACCAAGACTCTTTAAAGAGAGATCGTCTGAATAGGCATAACCGGTTCTTTCACCGGAAAGAACCCTTATGCCAACTCCTCTGGAATAACCTATCTGGGTGGACTGTATCTTACTTTCCTGTAATTTTATGGTACTCTCTTTGGAATTTTCAAAATAAATCTCCCCGAAATCACCTCTTTTTTTCATTGCTATTGACAGAATATCAGATATTTCAGTTTCACTTAAAAAATCCTGAAAAGAAATATTATCTGCCATTACCCTCCTGGGATTAAGGATAACTCCTCCAAGTGATGCAGTGGCAAGTAATATACCGCCACTTTTCAAAAAACTACGTCTGTCTATTTTTTTATTGCCAAACAATCTATTTCCTCCTTGTTTTAAAAAGATTCTAATAATAATTAGAGTATTTACAAAAAATAATGTCCAAAAATCTATAGAAAGTGAGTGGTGAATAGTGAATGGGAATAATACTCACCACTCACACTATTACATTTCTTTTTAGAATTACTCTGGATTATATTAAATTTCTAGTAAACTATGGTATTTCCTCTCTATTTGTTTACAATAAATAGAGATATATAGGAGTTCTCTTTTAACACAACATGATAGCCAAGTTTTTTAAGTTTACAGGAAATATTCACATATCTGCTGGCAGGTAACAGGACAAGTGTTGACCTGTCAAGCAGTACCTCCAGTTCTGAAATAAAGGATTTATCTATCTCCTTATGGTCATCACATATACCAAAACGTAATCTATCTTCCAGAATATTTCCGGTAAAACCTTTGTATAACCTGGCTTTTTCAAGCATAAGCAAATCCAGTGAACCTGAAATTCTACAGTCCACCAGAGATGCCACCGATACGGAACGTGGTATAAAATTCACTTCATCAAGAATAAAATTCTGCTGAGCAGGATAAAGTCTCTTTTTATTTTTATAGAAAAGATTGTCTCCATTATGATAAATAAGGGTTAATATTAAAAGAAGAGCAACTACATGAATATATATCTCTGGTATGGCAAGTTTTTTCAAGATCTGCCAGAATTCCCAGAAGCCAAAAGATATAAATAATGTTACCGGTATGGTAAGTAAAAAAGTACGATGGGCATCCACACGATTTGTCAGAAGTATGGGCAATGTAATAATTATCAACCACGCCAGAGGTACAGCATGTTTCCAGTTTCTTATCCTCATAATAGAATGACACAAACCGAAAATAAGGAAAGGAAAAAAAGGAAAATAATAAAGAGGCAGTCTCGGAGGATCTCCATCTAAAATATCCGTATTATCCATTCCAGCAGTTTTTATTGAAATAACAGGTGAAACAAAAGATAAATATTTTGGTATATTTCTTTTAAGGACAGCATAAAATAATTCTATTTTATTGTAAAAGGTCATTTTTTCAGGAGCAATATCCTGTCCCAGATAGTCTCTTATATAATAGGCATCTTTACAAAAATTAAAATACTGTTCACCTCTTGCATTAAAATAATAAAAACCTCTTTTGAAGTGTTTTTCAATTAAAACAATAGAAAATAACGATACAAAAATCAGAATAATAGCAATAATCTTTTTTCCTGACATATTATTCCTGTTGCAAATGGCAAAAATTAAAATCTGACACAGGAGAAATATTACGAAAAGTCTGGCTGGAGCATAATGAAGTGTGGCAATATAAAGAATAAAAGCACATATCAAACCTCTCCACAGTTGAACAGATTTGTTATCAAGTAATGTCCATGTCGTAAGAATTGCAAGAAGAGTAACAGTCACTGTTGCTGCCAGAGAAGTTCCGTATCTTCCGTAAAAAAGAACATTTGTATTTAATATAAATAACATTGATGCCAGAATACCAATGGAAGGCCCATAAAAACGACGACCGATTATATAGAATAAAAAAGTACTTAATAATGTAAATATAACTGAGAAAATACGAAGGCTCCATGGTGAAAACCCCAGAACATGGAATAGGCCATAGGTTAAACCTCCATAAAGAAGACTGTGTGCACCGGAACTTACAAGGCCGTCATCCCATAAAAAACAATCTGCCATATAACTTGTTATACTGATTTTATTTAAAAAAGCATGGCCGAAATCTTTTATTACTGTCATTTCCCAGCAGAGCATTGTACCTGCGTAGACACCTAAATCCTTCAATAAAAATATAAATGACACAATAATAATAATAATAAGATAGACTCTTGATATTATTACCGAACCGCCATAATTATTAACAGGTTTAACGAAATAAGAGTGAAGAAAAAAAGATATTATGAGAAAAAATAATAAAATCACAGGAATTATGGATTGATATTTCATTCCACACCAGGGTAAAAATAATATAACAGTAACAGTCAATAGAAGAGAAAAAACAGGAAGAACAAAATCTTTAATTTTTTTATATCTAATTATCGGTATAAATAAAGCAGCTGTGGCTATAATTAATAAATAGCATGTAAGATAATAAGGATAATATTTCATAAGCTTCTAAAATACATAGAAAAAGTAAACCCTTTTAATTGTCCTGCCCCGTAACAGGTGAAGCATGACGGGAGGAAAGCTTTTAGCTCAGTTCAGGCGGAACATTTTTTTATCTCTTTCTCACCTGAAAGGGTTTTCCATAATCTACAGAAGAGACCTTTCTTTTAGTTCATTGAAGGTCCCTGTTTCTACAATTCTCCTCCTTTAAGAACAACTATCCTGTCATAATTTTTAAAGTTTTTTTCATCAGCATAGTTTTTTCATAATCTCAGGAACGGAAAAATCCTGACAGGAAAGTATATGAATTCTACTGGCTTTTACAACAGATTGCCGGTAAAAAATGGGATTTCCCCTTTCATCCTTACCTGAAGGAACAAGCAGTCCCTGTTCTATATAAATATTCAATTTTTCCTGGCATATCCTGGATATACGTGATAAATCTTCAATATTATAAAAAAGTGGTTTTATTTTTCCGTAATTCTCCCACTTACTGGCAAGGGTATATAATACTGTTTTCAGCTGTACCGGTGTAAGATAGGGATGTCTGGCTTTTATAAGAGCAGTTATTCCTGTAATAACAGGTGCGGCAAAACTATTGCCGCTGGTTGTAAAATATCCATGTTCAAGCCATGGTATTCTAACCATAATACCTCTGGCACACAGTTCTACCGGAGGGCAGGGATTTATATAAAAATTGAAAGGGTTATCTTCATTTATAGCTTTTACGCCTATTATTGAGGCAAAAATAGCAGGATAGCTAACAGGTGATGTATTGCTCAGAGCAGCAACAAGGTGACAGTTTTTAAAATATGCATCATCTGCAATTTTATGAAGTACAGGATAATAGGATTCTTTTGTAGTACCAAGACTTAAATTGGCAAGATCCATTCCATTGTAAACTGCCCATTTTATGCCTGCTATCATAACATTACCTGTTCCTGATAGAGTCTCGCCAAGAACCTTGACACTGTAAATCTCTACTTCAGGTGCTATACTTCTTATAATACCGGCACAGGCAGTACCATGACCGTAAGCATCATGATGGAAGCCAGGTTTACAGGTTATCTGTCCACAGTCATTGACAGTAACCTCGACACCCTTTCTCACACTTCCTGATAGTTCCGGATGAGTATAATCAATACCACTGTCAATTACTGCTATTTTTACACCTCTGCCTGTGCTACCTTCCCATGCCCATTCAGGAGTAATATTACGGAATAAATTTTCACTATCGTCAGTTACATTTTTTTCAGGGGTTAAAAATAACATAAATAATCTCCGAAAACCGTGACGCGTGACGCGTGACGCGTGACGCGAGGATAATTACGAACAGATATGCAAAATAAATTCGACAGTTTTAGTGAAGAATCCTTTTAGAGTGAAAATCTAAAGCCGGGATAGATTATTCATTAATCCCGGCCTGCAATCAATTATTGATCTGACCATAGGTTATACATAATGAGTAATGGTTGATGCGTATGAAATCTCACTCATTACGCATCACTCATCACTACATGAACTTTAAACGCCCTTCGGGCGAATTCTGGCTTTAAACTCGATTTTATAACGATTACAGGTGATGGGTAACAGGTGACGGGAACAATTCACCCGTCCCCCGTCACCTGTTACCTTAAAAATGAAAATTCCTATAATCTAAATTTATAATATTTCAGTGCCCTCTGGTATTAGAGACATTCATGGAAGGCCCTGTTTCTCTGGCAGGAGTACTGGTAACAGGAGCTTCTCTGGTAGTATTTTTAGCTGCAGCAGGTTCAGATTTTACAG
>Ga0351856_1111_pt1 | contig 17253 bp, 12 predicted proteins | sample BONcelHFGM3001D8_FD_206798 | JGI IMG/M metagenome (GOLD analysis project Ga0351856, IMG submission 206798) | Enriched cells from coal bed in the Powder River Basin, Montana, United States - BONCAT cells FGM rep2 HSBNCT.FGM.300.1.D8 ... | reverse complement strand
CGGCTGGGCGTGGAAGCGCCGGTCGAGCGGGTCTTCGTACTCGGCGCGGCAGTCCGGGCACATCGGGAAAAACTTCATCGTCGTCGCCGGGCGGTCGTACGGCAGCCCCTCGATGATGGTGAAGCGCGGCCCGCAGTGGGTGCAGTTGGTGAAGGGGTACAGGAAGCGCCGGTTGCCGGGGTCGAACAGCTCGCGCTGGCATTCCGGGCAGGTCGCCAGGTCGGGCAGCACCAGCGCGGTTTTCGCACCGGCGGTGTCGCTGGCGCGAATCTCGAACGCCGTGTAACCCACCGGCGCCAGCGTCTCGACCGTCAGCGTCTCGATGGTCGCGTGGGCCGGCTTGTCGGTCTCGATGCGTCTCAGGAAAGCGTCGAGCGACGCTTCCGGCGCTTCGACATCGATAAGCACACCGGCCGGCGAGTTGTTGACCCAGCCGCGTAGGCCCAGGTCGGTCGCCAGCCGGTAGATGAACGGACGGAAGCCGACGCCCTGAACGACACCCGCGATACGGATGCGTATCCGTGTTTCAGTCGTGGCAATCATGCGTTGGCCTCAACAGGCGCTAGCGGTCTGACCGTCATCAATGGACAGGTTGCCATACTCATCTAGCGGCCCTTTCGCGACTTTCACCCCTCGCGCTGAGAGAAAGGGGCCGCTTTCAGAGGTAGGTTTTGAACTCTTTGCCTCATCAAGCGAATAGCGGATCAGCTTGTGAGCTGTAATGGCCCGTCAGCCCCTTTAGTGGGCTTCCAGTTTTTGTTCAGCCTGGGGTTTTAACCCCAGGCGACTTGCAAGCGGTAGGGGCCGGCGGTGAGGGCTTTTGGCCCCTCACTGGGTGCGGCCGCCGGTCTCAATCGAGATTTGCAGGTCGATGACCTGTTCCAGCGTGTTCAGCAGGCCCGGCAGTTTCAGCGCCATCGCCTGCGACAGCGCGTCGCCAAACTGGAACGATTCGCCTTCGACGCAGACCATCATGCTGCGCGGGCTCTGGCCGTACAGCGACCGGGCCGCCGCCAGCAGCGTGGCCGGCGTGGCATGATGCATGAACGCGCTGCTTTCGTTGGTCGGCGTGACCTCGTACGAGGTGACGAAGCCGGCTTCGTCACCCTCGTACGCGTCGATAAAAATCACGGTCGCTGCCCGGCTGATCGGCTCGGCCAGCTCCGGCGTCAACTGGTGACAGGCCACAAACTTGACGCTGGGATGCTGGATGCGCTCACCAAGACCATTCGCCAGGATCTGGCCAATGCCGTCGTCACCCCGCAGCAGGTTGCCATAACCGATCACCAGGACCATCTTAACGCCTCTTTTCGTCCAAAATCTGCCCGTCGGGGCTCATCACCTGCACCACCAGCGGCATCTGGCCCAGCGCGTGGGTCGAGCAGCTCAGGCAGGGGTCATAAGTACGAATGACCGCTTCGACTCGATTCAGCGCGCCGTCGGTCAGGCGGTCGCCCTTGACGAACGATTTGGCCACCTGCAAGACGCCCTTGTTCATCGCCAGGTTGTTGTGCCCGGTGGCGATGATGAGGTTGGCCCGCGTGATTAAGCCATCGTCGTCAATCTCGTAGTCATGGATCAGGGTGCCGCGCGGCGCTTCGGCCACGCCGATGCCGCGATGGGCATTGACGGCGGCCTGCGCGCGGACGTGGGTGTCCAGAATCGTCGGCTCATTCAGCACGCTGCCAATCCGCTCGAAGGCGTACAGCATTTCGATCAGGCGGGCATAGTGATAGTGGAACGAGCTGTGACGGTCAAGCCGGTGGAAGTGCATCAGCTCGCGGTCGGCCAGCGGCGTGCCCATCGTGTCGACCACGTTCAGGCGCGCGAGCGGCCCGACACGGTAGATGCCGTCCGGGTAGCCGAGCGGCTTGTAGTAGGGCGACTTCAGGTACGAGTACGGCTCCACCGCTTCGGCGATGTAGTCGGCGTAGTCGCGCGGGTCCACCTGGTCGGCCACGATCCGGCCTTCCGAGTCGACAAACCGCAGCTTGCCCTCGTAGGCGTTCATTTCGCCGTCCGGCCCCACCAGACCCATGAACATGGTCGGGAAGTTGGCGAAGCTGCGAATTTCTTCCTCGAAGTCGGCGAACGTCGTCTTGAACCAGTCGATGGTACGCCGCGTCGTCTGAATGGCTTCCGGCAGCATCGCCAGCATCAGGTCGCGTTTTTCGGCCGTCAGCGGCTCGCTCACGCCGCCGGGCACGACCCAGCCGGGGTGAATGCGCTTGCCGGCCAGAATCTCGATGATTTGCTGGCCGATCTGGCGCAGGCGAACGCCGTCGCGCGCCAACTGCGGGTCGCTTTCGAAGATGCCGAAGATGTTGCGGTCCTTCGGCGGCGCGTCCATGCCCAGCAGCAGGTCGGGCGCGGACAGGTAGAAGAAGCTGAGCGCGTGCGACTGCGCCATCTGCGCCAGGTTCAGCACCCGCCGCAGCGACTTGCCGGTCGGCGGCGTGTGCACGGCCAGCAGTTGGTCGCACGCCTTGGCCGAAGCGATCAGGTGGCTCACCGGGCAGATGCCGCAGATGCGCGCCATCAGCGACGGCATTTCGTGGAACGGCCGGCCTTCGACAAACTTTTCGAAACCGCGTAACTGGGTGACGTGGAAGTGCGCGTCCTGCACTTCGCCGGCGTCGTTTAACTCGATGGTGACGCGACCGTGGCCTTCCAGCCGGGTCACGGGGTCAATCACAATGCGTTGAGTCATGGTCGCCTCCTAGACGCCAAACCGCGTGCGGTGCGCCAGGTCGGGCACACGCCCGGCCAGTAGCTCGGCGACGACGTAAAAAATGGTATCGGCCGACGGTGGGCAGCCAGGGACGTAGATGTCGACCTTGACGGCGGTGTGCACCGGCCGCACCTGCGGCAGCAGTTCCGGCACCACCTGAGACGGCAGTTGTGGGTAGAGCAGGATGTCGTCCATGTAGACGCGCTGCAAGATCGGCCCGACGCCTACCGGGTTGCGCAGCGACGGCACGTTGCCGGTCACGGCGCAGTCACCCAGCGAAACCAGCAGCTTGGTCTGCTTGCGAATGCGCTTGATCTTTTCCAGGTCTTCGACGCTGCTTATCGCGCCTTCGACCAGGGTCACGTCGACCTCCGCCGGGAATTCCTTGAAGTCCACCAGCGGGCTGTAAACAAGGTCGATCACCCCGGCCAGGTCGAGCAGCCGGTCGTCGATGTCGAGGAAGGACATATGGCAGCCGGAACAACCGTCCAGCCACACCGTCGCGAGGCGTGTCTTACTCATTTGGGGCTTTTCTCCCGCATCGTCGTCAGGTAGGGCAGGAATTCGCGGCGCTTGCGCATTTCCGCGACCGACTTGCCTTTTTCGAACAGCGCGCCGGTCGGGCAGACCTGGACGCATTTACCACAGGTGGTGCAGGTGGGCGACTCGCCCCACGGCTGGTCGAGGTCGGTGATGACTTCCGACTTGATGCCGCGACCCCGCACGTCCCAGGTGTGCGCGCCTTCGATCTCGTCGCAGACGCGGACGCAGCGCGTGCACAGGACGCAGCGGTTGCCGTCGAAGATGAAGCGGCTGTGCGAGGCGTCGACCGCCCGCTTGGGATAACGATAGTTGTAGTCGACGTGGACCAGGCCAAGCTGCACGGCCAGGCTTTGCAGGTCGCAGTGGCCGTTGGACACGCAGACCGAACACACGTGGTTGCCCTCGACGAACAGCAGCTCGATGATCTGGCGGCGATAGCGGTTCAGCCGGTCGCTGTCGGTGTGGACGCGCATGCCTTCGGCGACCATCGTCGTGCAGGCCGGCAGCAGCTTGGGCACGCCTTCGACTTCGATCAGGCACAGGCGGCAGGCGCCCACGTCGTGCAGGCCGTCCAGGTGGCAGAGCGTCGGCAGTTCAATGCCGTTCTCCCGTGCGACCTCCAGGACCGACTCGTCGTCGCGCGCGCTGATGTCTTGATCGTTGATTTTGAGAGTGACGACGCGGCTCATGGCAGGACCTCCAATTCCGCGTGCGGCTGGTGGTCGGCGTGCGCCGCGCCGTGGATTTTGCAGACGCCTGCCGGACAGCGTTTCTCGACAATGTGGGCGAGGTATTCCTCGCGGAAGTAACGTAGCGTGCTGATGATCGGGTTTGGCGCGGCCTGGCCCAACCCGCACAGACTGGTGTTTTTGACCAGGTCGCACAGCTCTTCAAGCTGCGTCAGGTCGTCCAGCGTGGCCGCGCCGCTGGTGATCTTCTTGAGCAGGTCGTACATCTGCGCGGTGCCGACGCGGCAGGGAATGCACTTGCCGCACGATTCGCTCATGCAAAATTCCATGAAGTACTGGGCAACGTCGACCATGCACGAGGTTTCGTCCATGATAATCATGCCGCCGGACCCCATGAACGAGCCCAGCTTTTGCAGCGACTCGTAGTCGACCGGCATGTCCATGAACTGTTCAGGTATGCAGCCGCCAGATGGGCCGCCAGTCTGCACCGCCTTCAGGCGTTTGCCTTCGGGGATGCCGCCGCCCACGTCATAGACGATCTCCCGCAGCGTGATGCCCATCGGCACTTCGATCAGGCCGGTGTGGACGATGCGCCCGGAGAGCGCGAAAACCTTGGTGCCCTTGCTCTTTTCGGTGCCGATGCCGGCGAACCAGGCCGCGCCTTTGCGAATGATCGGCACGATGTTGGCGAACGTCTCGACGTTGTTGATGAGCGTCGGGTAACCCCACAGGCCGTGTTCAGCCGGGTACGGCGGGCGCGGGCGCGGTTGGCCGCGCTGGCCTTCGATGGAGGCCATCAGCGCTGTTTCCTCGCCGCAGACGAACGCGCCCGCGCCGAGGCGAATTTCCACTTTGAAGTTGAACGGTGTCCCGCAAATGTTCTGGCCCAGCAGGTTGAGCTTCTGCGCCTGCCGAATCGCCAGTTGCAGCCGTTTGACGGCCAGCGGGTATTCCGCGCGCACGTACAGGAAGCCCTCGCTCGCGCCGACCGCGTAGGCCGCAATCGTCATGCCTTCGAGGATGCGGTGCGGGTCGGCTTCCATCGTGCTGCGGTCCATGAACGCGCCGGGGTCGCCCTCGTCGCCGTTGACGACGACGTACTTACGCGCGCCTTCCGCCTTGGCAACCGTGCTCCACTTCAGGCCGACGCGGTAGCCAGCGCCGCCGCGACCGCGCAGGCCGCTCGCCATAATCTCGTCGATCACCGCCGCCGGCGTCATTTCGGTCACGACGTGCATCAGCGCTTCGTAACCGCCGATGGCGAGGTAGTCCTCGATGCGCTCCGGGTTGAGCTTGCCGGCGTCTTCGAGCACGATCTTCTGCTGGCGGGTGAAGAAGGGGTGGTCCATCGGCACTTGCAGCCGCTCGACCGGCTCGCTGTCGAGCGCGGCGATAATGTCGGCTGAATCTTCGGGCGCGACGCCCTGGTAGATCAGACCCTGGGGTTCGACCGAAACCATCGGGCCGGCGGCGCACAGGCCGCGACAGCCGCCGCAGGCGACCGAGCATTTCTCGCCCTTGCCCTGCTGTTGAACGGCCGTGTCGAGCGCGGTCTTGATGTCATCGCTGTGCGCCGACAAACAAGCGGTGCCCATGCAGACGTAGATCTGGTGGTCAAACTGCGCCTGCACCTGCCGCTCTTTGTCGGCTATGGCGTGAATTTCTTCAAGACTCATGGTTCACCCACGCTTTCACTCGGGCGACCGCGTCGGTCGGTTCCAGACCGCCGACGACTTCGCCGTCGAACACTAGCGCCGGGGCCAGGCCGCACGCGCCCAGGCAGCGGGCGGTCATGAGCGAGGCTTTTTTGTCTTCGGTGGTTTCGCCGGGGCCAATGCCGGTCGAGGTTTCCAGGGCATCGAGAATGGCGGCCGCGCCCTTGATGTAGCAGGCGGTTCCCAGGCAGACGACACAGGTGTGCTCGCCCTGCGGCTTCAGGGTGAAATAATTGTAAAAGGTCGCCACCCCGTACACGTGGCTCAACGGTACGCGCAGGCTTTCGGCGACGTAACGAAGCGCGGTTTCATCCAGGTAGCCAAACGCTTCCTGGACGGTGTGTAAGGTTTCGATCAGCGCTTCGGGCGCTTGACCGTGGCGGCGTATGGTGCCCTGAACAATACGCCACCGTTTATCTTCGCTCGGTAACGAGACTCTATCACGCTGCATAAGACTGTCCTTTATCACATCCGCCCTGGCATTCAGGGCGAAACGCTTGACGCCTAAAAAACAAAACGCCCACAATCAGAGGGCGTTTTGGCGACACACAACTTTTACGACCGGCTGAGGTGATTTGGGGCGCAGAATCACAGCCGCCCCTACAAAACCGGCACGAGGGCGCGGTTTCGATGCCTCAGTGCGCGCATGCCGGCTGCCATCCGCTCCATTGCCGATGTTCTGTGCAGCCCTCAACGGCCGTGCGCTCGTAGGTCGTCGCCCCGGATGCTGGCATGAAACACCAGCGCCAACGGACAAACTTCATTCATGGCGGCCACCAGCGGCACAAGGCCAACGCCCGCAACCAGGTACCCAAGCGGCTCGTGCGTGGGAATGAGAACCAGCCCCACGATGGTCAACACAAGACCCACAATCAGACGGGTCCAGCGCCCTACCGGGCCAGCGAACAGCCGTACAAGGCGCATACAAGAACCTTTCTCCGGTGTGGTTCTTCTTAGCCTCATTGTCGTTTATTTGGGTAAACAAAGGTCACGACGTTCCGGTAACGATTGTCAACCGACCTATATCGTGGTGGGAATACGTCAAAAACGCGCGCCTAACCGGCGCGGCCTGCCCGTGGGAGTCACGCCAGCGTAAGCAGAGGCGTCGCCTGGGGTTAAAACCCCAGGCTGAACTCAAAAAAGTCCACTATTAAGGGACTCAAAGACTGTCTGAAGGAGCACCATAGCGCTCATCAGAGCGACAAAACAGGCATTCGCGACCCGTTGTGGCAAAGTGTCCGGTCGCCAGGCTGAAGCAGGCTGGGGACATTGTTGGATGACCCAGGATCAAAGCTCTATAGGTACTCCCCTCTCCCCGCTTGCGTTCGGAGGCGGCGCAGCCGGTAGCCGGAGCGCAGCGGAGGCCCGAAGAGAGGGGCCGGGGGTGAGGGGTTCGACCAATATCCAGCAACATTGCATCAGAGCAGCTTCAGCAGGCTTGCAACTGCGGGTAGCCGGAGTGAAGCGGCGACCGCGTGCGCCTCCGGCGAGCGTCGCCACGAGGTCAAAATCGCTTATCGTGGTGCGTGTGTAGGGACACGCTACAGCGTGTCCGGGCGCGAAGCGCCGTTTTTGACCATATCCGCCTCAAACAAGCAAACCGCTGAGAGTCCCTACGCCCCGGCGCGCAGGCGCTGCACCACCTCACTCATCAGCGCCTCGAAGCGCTCGGCGTGGGCGTCGGGGCCGAGCGCGGCGGCCAGCGGCAGGTTCGGCCGGCCATCGGCGCGGGCATCCGCCAGCAGGTCGTCGGGCGGCATGAGCGTGTTGAGTTCGGCCAGCAGCGCCAGCCGTTGCGCCCGGTCGTCGTAGGGCGGGAACCCGGCGTACGACTTGAGCGGCACTTCGACGGCCGGCTCGGTCACATAGGTCCGCACCGAAAAGAGCGGCAGCCCGCCGGGGCCGAGCCACAGACTGGCTGAAAACGCCGGGCGCTCACGCCCGCTAAACGTGATCGCGTCGGCGTGGCGCGTGGCCCAGACGTAGAGCCGCCGCGCCACCTGCGCGACCAGCGGGCCTTCGGGGCGCTGTTCCAGATATTTAAAGAAGTTGTGCTCGTTGGGGTCCACCGTCATCGGTGGCGCGGGCGGCGTGGCCGAACGCAGCGCCCCGCGCAGGGCCGAGATCAACCGCGCCAGGGCGGCGTCCGGCTGGGTGCGGAAGTCGGTGTACTGGCGGTTTAGCAGGTGCAGCGGCATCCGCGTGTCGTCGACCAGCGCGATAAACACCGGCTTGCCCAGGTCGAGCGCCCGCAGCGTTTCGCGCTCCACCCATTCCGACGCGCGGGCGGCCTCGGACATAACGACCACCATCGCCGCGCAGGCTTCGACCGCCTTCTCGATCTCGCGCGGCCAGGTCGAGCCGGCCGGAATATTGTCGACGTCGATCCACGGTACGAGGCCGGATTCTTCCAGGCGCGCGCACAGAAAGCGGGCAAATTCGCGATCCTGGCGGCTGTGGCTGATGAATATTTGTGGGGCTTCAGGCATCCGTTCCATCTTGATCTGGCGGGGCGGCGCATGGGTCTATTGTACACGAAACTGGCCGCGTTTGACCGCTGACTGCCCACTGCCGGCGGTCATTTTGAGCGTGGCGGCGCGGCGCGCAGCCGTCTGGGGGTTGTTTCCGGCCAATGACGGCGTTAGGATTCGGCGCGTGGTCTTTGGGCCACGGTAATAGAACGTAATACTGAAAACAAGTGTAGTGAGGCTTTTATGTCACAGCCCTACATGCCAGATGAGCCGGTCCCCGACCATCTCGCCGACACCGGCCCCATCCAGGCCATTCGCAGCAGCCAGGAGATGCGGCAGGCCCACACGCCCGGCTGGCAGCGCTGGTTTGGACTCATCAGCCTGCTTGGCGCAACCATGCTGACGATTGGCGCGATGTTGATTATGCTCTCGCCCAACGACCCGCAGGCGCCGGAACAGCCGGTCGTGCTGGTGGGCGACAACGACGGGGCCGACACGGTCGCGCTGCCTACGGCGACGCCGCTCCAGACAACCCCGCAGGAAGATAACCGCGCCGGAGAGCCGGTCGAGTCGATGATCGTGCTGCCAACGCTCGACCCCGGTCAGGCGTCGGTCCTGCTCAACCAGCCGCTGCGCGTGGTCGCGAACCCGGAGGCGGACGCCTATCAGACGGTGCGCGACATTTACAACCCGTTCACCATCATTCCCGACCGGACGCGCAGCAGCGTCGAAGAATACACCATCGAGTCTGGCGACACGATCTTCGCGATTGCCGAGCGCTACGGGCTGGAACCGGAGACGATTGTCTGGGGCAACGACAACGCCATCGTCGAAGGCTTGCGCCCTGGCCGTGTCATCAACATTCTGCCGGTCAACGGCGTTTACCATCAGGTGCTCAACGGCGACAACGTCGCCATCATCGCGACCAAGTACGGCGTCGACCCCTACGCCATCATCGACTCGGAATACAACGACCTGTTCGGCGTCGAGCCGGATGACCCGCTGCCGGATGGCTCGTGGGTGGTCGTCCCTGGCGGCGAGCGCGAGCAGATTTCCTGGAACCCGGTCGTCACGCGCGTCGAAGGCACGGGCGCTGGCAGCGCCAACGGCCAGGGCGCGATTGCGTTCGCTTCGGGCGAGGCCGGCTCGTGCGGTCTGGTGACCAACCCCGGCGGCTCCGGCTGGGCGCGGCCGATTGGCGCTTACCAGTGGGTGCGCGGCTTCGACGGCGTCCACAGCGGCGTCGACCTGTCGGCCCCACCCGGCTCGCCGGTCTACGCGGCCAATGGCGGCGCGGTCATCTTCGCCGGCTGGAACAGCTACGGGTATGGTTACACCATCGTGCTGGCGCATGGCCCGTTCACCACGCTCTACGGCCACCTTAGCGCCATCAACGTCGGCTGCGCGCAGTACGTCTCGGCCGGCCAGCCCATCGGCGCGGTTGGCAGCAGCGGCAACTCGTCCGGCCCGCACCTGCACTTCGAGATTCGCTACATGGATGTGCCGCAGGACCCGACCTATACGATGCCGTTCTAGCAGTAACGAGTGAAGAAGTAACGAGTAAAAGCAGGCCGGGGATGATGCTCCGCCTGCTTTCGTTCTTCTAGGACTTACACACTTGCCCAAGTTCCCTTGGCGCACACTTGGCGGTTAGATTGCAACTGAGTAGCTGTATTCTTGGCGCAGAATTACCCAATATTGCCACAAACGTCAGCTACAGGTGCCCCTCTCCCCGGAGTGGGAGAGGGGTGGCGCGAAGCGCCGGGGTGAGGGGTTCAAAAAGCGCCCTACTCAGATGCCCACTTAGGCCGTTAGTGTGCAGTGCTGCCCAGAACGTCCTGTCAACTGGGTAAGCCCTATCTGCCTGGAACAAGCGCCGGCAGAACGGTATGATTGGCGCAAACCGGCGACTCATCGAGGCGTGCTCATGGCCAACGAAATGCAGATTCTCAACCCCTACGACGGCAGCGTGATTGCCACCGTCCGCGAGTCGAGCGAGCAGGACGTGCGCGACGCGGTCGGCCGCGCCGTAGCCGCCGCGCCGGTCATGGCGGCGCTGCCGGCCTACCAGCGCAGCGCCATCCTCGACAAAGCGGCCACGCTCATCGAGGCGCAGGCCGACGACCTGGCCAGGCTGATGGCCCGCGAGAGCGGTAAGCCGCTCAAGTATGCGCGCGGAGAGGTCAGCCGGGGCGTCGAAACCTTCCGCTTCGCCGCCGACGAAGCCAGCCGCCTGCATGGCGAAACCGTGCCGCTGGACGCGGCCAGGGGCGGCGTCGGCAAGTTTGGCTACTACATCCGCGTGCCGGTCGGCGTCGTCGCGGCGATCACGCCCTTCAACTTCCCGCTCAATCTGGTCGGCCACAAGGTCGCGCCGGCCGTCGCCGCCGGCTGCCCCATCGTCCTCAAGCCGGCCCCGGCCACCCCGCTGACGACGCTGCGCTTGCAGGAGATCATGCGCGAGGCCGGCCTGCCCGACGGCGGCATGGAGGTCGTCATCGGCGGCGCGGACGTGGGCGAGTGGATGACGACAGACCCGCGCGTGGCGATGATTACGTTTACCGGCAGCCCCGGCGTCGCGCGCGCCATCAGCCGGAATGCCGGGCTGCGCCGCCTCACGCTGGAGCTGGGCGGCAACGCAGCGACCATCGTCGCCGAGGACGCCAACGTCGACCACGCCATCAGCCGCAATGTCATGGGCGGCTTTGCCTACAGCGGCCAGACCTGTATCAGCGTCCAGCGCATTTACGTCCACACCTCGCGCTACGACGAGTTCAAGCACAAGTACGCGGTGGCGGTACAGGCGCTGACCCTGGGCGATCCACTGGACGAGAGCACCGACATCGGGCCCGTTATCAACGACACCGCCGCCGAGCGCATTCAGGCCTGGGTGGCCGAAGCAGTGCGCGACGGCGCGCGGCTGCTGGTCGGCGGCAACGGCCAGGGCCGGATGGTGCGGCCGACGGTGCTGGAAAACGTCGAGGAGCGCATGAAGGTCATGTGCGAAGAGGTGTTCGGGCCGGTCGTCAGTCTCGTGCCCTACGACGCCTTCGAGCAAGCGCTGGCGGCGGTCGACGAATCGCCCTACGGCTTGCAGGCCGGCGTTTACACTCGCGACCTGGACAAGGTCATGCGTGCGACCCAGCGGCTGAACGTCGGCGGTGTCATCATCAACGACGTGCCGACCTTCCGCGTCGACCAGATGCCCTACGGCGGCAACAAAAATTCTGGCGTTGGCCGCGAAGGCCCGCGCTACGCGATAGAAGACATGACGACCCTGCGTTTGGTGGTCATCAATACCGGGGTCTAGGTTGAATGATTAATCCGCTAACGCGCTTCGCGGCTTTCCAATTAAGGACGGGCGCCTCGTAGGGACACGCTACAGCGTGTCCCATATGCACCAAGTTAAGGGGTTTTTACGCTCAATAGAGCGGTGATTACACGTCAATGTGCTACCCTCATGCGGCGTCTGAGCGGGCTTCAGCCTGCTTTCACCTATACGTAGCCGGAGGATTTATCCTCCGGCGACCGGCGCGGCAAGCTCAACGTCGCTTAACTTGGTGCACATGGGACACGCTACAGCGTGTCCCCATTTTGACGATATCCGCCTCAAACGATCAAATCGTATCGTCTGGCATAGGTGCATCGCCGGATGGCTTCTTGCGCTGCTGAAACCTTTACCGGGTCACACACGTCTTTACTCTTATCGACAATTGAAAAAGACTGCGTCTGATAAAATGGGCATCGCGTAGGGGCAAGGCGTGCTTTACCCCATAGCTGTCAACTTAAGACCGGCGACCGCCTAAAACCGACTCAAAAGGCGGAAATCGTCGGCGTGAAACCGGCCCTCTGAGCACCCTTCAGGGTGCTTTCACCTATGCGTAGCCGGAGGATTTATCCTCCGGCGCTCGGCGGCGAGCACAGCGCTACGCTTAAGTTGATAGCTATGGGGCAAGGCACGCCTTGCCCGGCACAGAATCGCGCGATTTCTATCTCGGCTATCCATTAGTACTCTCGACTGCGTCAGCTAAAGGTCGAACACGCCTCATGTTCTACGAACTCATCCAGCTTGCCCTCGGCAACCTCAGCCGCGCCCGCGGTCGCCTTGCCATGACCGCCGGCGGCGTGCTCGTCGGCACGGCGGCCGTCGTGCTGCTCATCGCGCTGACCATCGGCTTGCAGCAGGCGGCCGAAGCCGGCATCGGCCAGAGCGGCTCGCTCACCGAAATTCAGGTCTGGCCGAACTGGGGGCGCGGCCCTGGCGGCGGCAGTCAGGACGAAATTCCGAAGCTCACCATCGAGACGGTGCGCGCGCTCTGGCAAATCGAAGGCGTCGCCGCCGTCCTGCCGATGATCAATCTCCAAAGCGGCGAATTGGAAGCCGGCGACTACCTGGGGTACGCCCAGATCATGGGCATCGACCCGCAGTTGCTGCCCTACCTGGGCGTCGAAATGCAGCAGGGCCAGTTAGCCCTTGGCGAAAACCAGGTCATCGCCGGCGCGATGGTCGGCGAGCAGTTTTACGACCCAACCGCCGATGAATGGCAGCCGCTCAACGTCGATCTGATGACCACGCCGCTGAAGCTCAGGGTCTATCAGTGGACCGGCGAGAACCAGGCCACCCGCAAGTTCAACCTGACCATAAACGGCGTACTCGCGCCCGGTGGCAGTTACGATTACACCCTCTTCATGCCTATCAACCAGATCATCAGCCTCAACGAGTGGATTAGCGGCCAGCAGATCGACCCCAAAACCTTCACTTTCGATCAGGTCACCGTCCGCACCGTCAGCCGTGAAGCCACCAACGACGTCTCCAACGTCATTCGCGAGATGGGCTTCCAGCCGGGCGGCATGGGCGAATTCCTGAACCAGCTCAACGGTTTCTTTAGCACCCTGCGGCTGGTGCTTGGCGCGGTCGGCGGCGTCGCCCTGCTGGTGGCGGCCTTCGGCGTCGCCAACACCATGACGATGGCGATTCTGGAACGCACCAGGGAGATCGGCCTGATGAAAGCCATCGGCGCGACCGACCGTGACGTGCTGACCGTCTTCCTGATCGAAGCCGGCATGGTCGGCTTTACCGGCGGCGCGGCCGGGTTGGGCGTGGCGATCTTCCTGCAAAACGTCGTCAACCAGGCGCTCGCAAACGCCCCGCAAAACACGGACGGCGGCGGCATGGGCTTCTTCCTGCCCATCGACCCCTCGCAGATCGGCGGTAACCTGGTCGTCATTCCAGCCGAGCTGGCCGTCTTCGCGCTGGTGCTGGCGACCGCCGTCGGCCTGGGCGCGGGCCTCTTCCCCGCCCTGCGCGCCGCTCGTTTGCAGCCGGTCATCGCCCTCAAGTCGGAGTAAGCTACAGTGCGCCACTGACGAAACAATCGCCGTAATTGTGCCCGGTTGTATAATATAGTCAACTTACCCAACCAACCATAGAACGCCGCCGACTGCGGCGTTTTCTGCGCCTGCCCTTGAAGTCGTCCGCCCCCGCGAAACCGATTGGACGGACTGCCAGCGGAGTCGATTGTAATGTTCAAAAAAGGCCGTTTTCGCACCGTTTCTTCACGGTTTTCCACGGTTTTTTCGGCGGTATTTGAGCGAGGAAAAGCCCGACAAAAACTCCCCGTATAAAAACGGTGAAAACGGTGAAAACCGTCGTAATATTGCCTGAGCCTGAAACAGCGCTTTTTCGCCTGCCGCCGCCTCGGCCCTCGCTCGGATGAGTGTTTGATTATCCGCTGCGCCCCGCCTCGCGACGCGCGTTATAATGCCACAGGTTGAGCGCCGCCTTATGGAGCGCTTGTCCTCAGCGAAGGCGCTCGCCTTCGCAGCGACTCCTGACCGGGGAAATAATGAGATGATCGAAGTCGAAAATCTTGTCAAACGTTATGGCGATGTGGCCGCCGTGGACGGAATCTCCTTTACCGCCGCGCCCGGCCAGGTGACCGGCTTCCTGGGCCCCAATGGCGCCGGCAAGACGACCACCATGCGTATGCTCACCGGCTTCACGCCGCCCACGTCGGGCGCGGCCAGGGTCGCCGGCTACGACGTCTTCGACCAGAGCATGGAAGTCCGCAAGCGCGTCGGCTACCTGCCGGAAAACGTCCCGCTCTACCGCGACATGACCGCCCGTGGTTACCTGATGTACATTGGCGAAATTCGCGGCATCAAGAACCGCCAGCAAAAAGCCGACGACGTGCTCGCGCGCGTCGGGCTGACCAGCCGCGCCGACAGCCGCATCCGCACCCTGTCGAAGGGCATGCGCCAGCGCGTCGGTCTGGCCCAGGCGCTGCTCCACGACCCGCAGGTCCTCATTCTGGACGAGCCGACCATCGGCCTGGACCCGTATCAGGTGTTGGAGCTGCGCTCGCTCGTTCGCGAGCTGGGCCGCGACCACACCCTGCTCTTCAGCACGCACATTCTGTCCGAGGCCGATCAGGTCTGCGACCGCGTCATCATCATCAACCAGGGGCGCATCATCGCCAGCGGCTCCCCCACCGAGTTGCGCCAGGAACTCCAGCGCGGCGGGCGCGTCTTCGTCCACGCCGACGCGCCGGCAACCGCCCTGCAAGCGCTGGTGCTTAACCTGCCCGGCGTCGCCACTGCCGAAGTCCAGGCAGACGACGTCATCGTCACGCCGGCCGGCAGCGCCGACCCACGCCCGGAAATCGCGGCGGCGGTCGTCGCCCAGGGCTGGAAACTGGTCGAGCTGCGCCCGCTCGCCGTCAACCTGGAAGAGATCTTCCTCGAACTCACGCGCCACGAGCGCGCCGCTGTACCGGCTGAAGCCGAGGCCGTAGACCTCGCCAACGAGACGGAGACGATTTAACCATGCACGCGATATTTGCCGTCTTCAAGCGCGAAGTGGGGCTTTATTTCCGCTCGCCCATCGCCTACGCCATCGCCTTTGCGCTGCTGCTCTTTTTTGGCATCTACTTCAACGGCTATCTGGTTTACGTCAACGGTCAGGCTCCCGCCGACCCGACGCTGATCCCCGGCCTGCTGGTCTTCCTGCTGTTTCTGATCGCGCCGCTGCTCACCATGCGCCTGATCGCCGAAGAATCGCGCGAGGGCACGCTGGAGCTGCTGATGACGCTGCCGATGAACGAGAGCGCCTTCATCATCGGCAAGTTCCTGGCGGCCTGGTTCTACTACACCATCCTGCTGCTGCTGACCGCCGTCTTCTACCTCATCCTGACCATGATCGGCGTGCCGGACCAGGGCGCGGCCTTTGGCACTTACCTGGGCGCGTGGCTTTACGGCGGCGCGGTGCTCGCCATCGGCATCGTCTGGTCGGCGGTCACCGAAGACCAGATCGTCGCGGCCTTCCTGGGCGCGGCCACCATTCTCGTGCTCTACCTGTCGGAAATCGCCGCCACCTGGATCAGCGGCCAGAGCACCGCCTCCGCCAACCCGCTGGCCGACTTCGTCCGCGAGCTGGGCCTGCAAGCGCACTATTCGACCCTGCAAGCCGGCATCATTCGCGCGGAAGACGTGCTCTATTTCATCTTCATGATAATCGCGGCGCTGTTCATCACCACCCGTATCGTCGAAACCCGGCGCTGGAGAGCGTAAGCCATGACCGACCAAACGCCTGAAACCCTGCCCGAAAACCAGGAACCGTTCATTCCGCCGCACTACCTGCTCATCCTCGCCGGTCTGGCCTTTCTCGGCGCGCTCATCGTCGCCTTCACCCAGGCCGAATTCGGCGTCATCGGCTACGGCGCGCTGGCGCTCGGCCTGCTCGCCCTGGTCGGCTGGGCGCTCATGGCTCCCGGCGACGTCCGCGCCATGCTCACCGGCCGGACGGCGCGCTTCGGCGGCCTCAGCCTGTTCGTCACCCTGGTCGTCCTCATCGCCATGATCCTGGCCTACGCCTTCGTTCGCAACCAGAAGCTTCAGTTGGACCTGACCCAGCGCGACGACTTCTCGCTCAACACCAGCTCGGAAGCGGTCATCGGCGCGCTCGCCGCCGACCCGACCGTCCCGACGGTTCGCCTCATCGCCTTCTACAGCGCGCAGGAAGCCATGCGCCGCGACCAGGACACTGTCCTGTTCGACGACTACGTGACCACCAGCGGCGGCAAGGTCGAGTATGAGTTCGTCGACCCCAACCGCAGCCCGCAGGTCGCCCAGCAGTACGGCATCACCCAGAACGGCCAGATCGCCGTCGTCCCGCTCGAAAATGGCGCGCCGCTGGTCGAAAGCGCCGAGCTGGTCAGCTTCTTCACCCAGGATGACCTGACCAACGCCATCCTCAAGGCGTCGGCCCAGGGCGATTTCCGCGCCTATATTCTGAGCGTCGAAGGCGGCATTGGCCTGGAGGCGAATGACGTCGGCAGCATGGTCCAGCTCACCGGCATTCTGACCGACCAGTTCAACTGGACCGTCCGGGAAGTTTCGAGCCTCGACCTGATGCAGCCCAGCAGCGGCGTCACGCTGAACGACCCGAATGTCGACGGCGAACTGCTGACCATCGTCGGCGGGTCGAAGCCGCTGGCTGACCAGGAGCTGGACGTCCTGACCGACTACCTGGACAATGGCGGCCAGGTGGTCATCTTCGCCGGCAACAGCTTCAACGAAGACCTGACCTCGCTCGCCACCGGCGACGCGCTGACCGACTACCTGCGCGCGAACTTCGGCCTCAGCTTCCGCAATGACATCGTCATCGACCCGGCGCAGAACTTCAACAACAATCCGCTGGTGCCCTTCACCTCCAGCCTCGACCCGTCGAGCTTCATCACCGGCGACGCCGCCCAAAGCCAGACGGCGCTCGTCTTCGAGCTGCCGCACAGCATCGAGCTGGCCGACGCGCCTCCCGCCAACGTGGTCGTCACACCCATCATCCAGTCCAGCGGCAGCGCCTACGCCAAGAGCGACCTGCAAACCGTGCTCGGCCAGAATATCGGCCAGGCCGAGGGCGGGCTTCAGGGGCCGGTCGTGCTCGGCGCGACCGCCGAAAACACCCAGACCGGCGCGCGTGTGGTCCTGTTTAGCAGTACGTCGCTGGTGCAGGACTTCTATACCCAGCTTCAACAGGTCGGCGTCGCCAACCTGCCGGTGGCCTTCAACACCTTTGTCTGGGCCACCAACTACAACGACTTCTACCA
>Ga0351856_1108_pt1 | contig 17389 bp, 13 predicted proteins | sample BONcelHFGM3001D8_FD_206798 | JGI IMG/M metagenome (GOLD analysis project Ga0351856, IMG submission 206798) | Enriched cells from coal bed in the Powder River Basin, Montana, United States - BONCAT cells FGM rep2 HSBNCT.FGM.300.1.D8 ... | reverse complement strand
ATCAGGGCGTCGCCATCGAGCAAGAGGGCATCATGCCCGAAGCGTGGAGCGAAGACGAAGTGCCGCCGGCGGCGCGGCTGACCGTGCGCGCTTATCTGCCGGTCGATCCTGAGTTGGAAGACAAAAAGGCGCGCCTGGAAACGGCGCTGGGCCACATGAGCCTGATGTATCCGATGCCGACGCCGAGCTACCGCAACGTGGCGGATGCCGACTGGGCCGAGGCCTGGAAGGCGCACTATCATCCGGTGCGGCTGGGGCGGCACATCCTGATTCGGCCGCTGTGGATTGAGGTGAAGGCGCGGGAGGACGACGTGGTAATCGCGCTCGACCCCGGCATGGCCTTCGGCACCGGCACGCACCCGACGACGCACCTGTGCCTGGAAGCGCTGGAAGACCTGACGCCGGCCGGTGGGCAAGTGCTCGACCTGGGCTGCGGCAGCGGCATCCTGGCGATTGCGGCGGTCAAGTTTGGCGCGGCGCACGTGCTGGCGGTGGACAACGACCCGATTGCGGTCGAGGCGACCGACGAGAATAAAGAGGTCAACCACGTCGGCGACAAAATCAGCGCGGAAGTCGGCAGCCTGGATACGATTGTCGCGTCTGGCGCGGTGTTCGACCTGGTGGCGGCCAACTTGATCGCCCGCGTCATTCTGGCGATGAGCGAGCAGGGCCTGGGGCAGATCGTGCGGCCGGGCGGCATCGCCGTTTTCAGCGGTATCATTCAGGAACAGGTCGCGGATATCGAAGTCGCGCTGCGTAAGACCGGGCTGGAGCCGTATAAGCACCGGACGATGGGCGACTGGGTGGCGATTGAGGCGCGGCGTCCGACGGCGTAACCGGCCTGGGCTGTCTATAACAACATGAAAACTAATGCAAGAGGTGACGGAACGATTTTTGTAAGTTACCTCTTGATTATTTTCTACAAATGTGTGAAAATAGTAAGCAATAGAGTTGTTCAATCCCCAAGATCCCGATTCCCGGCTTGCGCACTCATGCTTCTTAGCACGCCCGCAGCTTCTGGATAATGGTGCATCTGACTCATGTCTCTATTAACCCGGCCGCCATGGATGGGAATGTTCCCACCGGCGATGCTGGATTGTCCTTTCCTAACCAACCAGGAGTTTGTAATGGCTAAGAAGTTGTATGTCGGGAACCTGTCCTACAACACCACCGAAGCGCAGGTCCGCGACCTGTTTGCTGGCGTCGGCGAAGTGAGCAGCGTCACGCTGATCACCGACCGCGACACCGGCCGCCCGAAGGGGTTTGGCTTCGTCGAAATGGCGAGCGACGCGGATGCCCAGGAAGCGATCAAGCGCTTCAACGGCTACTCGCTCGACAACCGCAACCTGACCGTGAACGAAGCTCGCCCGCGTGAAGAGCGCTCGGGTGGCGGCGGCGGTTACGGCGGCGGCAGCCGTGGCGGCGGCGGTGGCTACGGCGGCGGTAACAGCCGTGGTGGCGGCGGCGGCGGTCGCTGGTAATTTGGGGCAGCGCGCCCTGACCTGAAGTCAGGACGCTAAACCACAAACAATAAAAAAGGGCGGTCCCGTTTGCGGGGCCGCTCTTTTGTTTGCGTCTGGGCCGCATTCTTATCTGTTTTACCTGTGCCTACTAAAGAGATTTCCAATGAACCAGCATCTGGTTTACGCAAACAGTCATACCCTTTCTTTCGCGGATTACGGCGACCCACAGGGTTTCCCCCTCCTGGTCCAACATGGGTTAATCGCCAGCATTGGTGATAGCCGTCTGTTTCACCGGCTGACCGACGCCGGCGTGCGCGTTATTTGTGTGGCGCGTCCCGGTTACGGCGAGTCTTCGCCGTATGCGCTGCGGGACATGGCCGAATGGGGCGATCTGGCGGCGGCGCTGGCCGCGAAACTCCAGCTTTCGCAATTCGACGTTCTGGGCATCTCGTCGGGAGCGCCGTACAGCTACGCCATCGGTTACAGGCTGCCGGAGCAGGTGCGCCATATTTACATCCTGAGCGGCACGCCGGCCTTGTACGACGCGCGGATCGCCGCGTTGTGGCCTTATCCCCTCGACAAATCGGCCAGCATAACCGACTTGCAGCACCTGGCGCACGACCTGTTTTTCGCCCGCCTTTCGGAAGATGACGCGCAGCGGCCTGACATCCGTGATTCGCGGATGAATGCGTGTTTTGGGATCGCGCAGGATTTCAAACTGCGCTGCCATGACTGGGGGTTTCGCCTGGCGGACGTCCACGCGCTGGTGTACATGCAGCACAGCCGGGACGACGATCACGTTCCATTCCGTACCGCCGAAATCACCGCCGAACTCCTGCCGAACTGCCGCTTCGAGGCGCGGGAACATGGCGGGCACTTTTCCCAGGCGCTGGCCGACGATTTCTTTGAACGCCTGCTGAGGGATTACTACGCGTAAAGCGGCTGTTCGATACTGAAGCTTCGCTTCCAGCGCGTTTTCATTCGGTTCGAACTTGAGACATCCTCTTTGGTGAAGCCTGTGATACATTAACGATCTGTGTCTGGGTTGGTTATTAGCTATCAATAGGCTCACCATGGCAGCTCGTGTTTATCGCTCTGTGCTGCGGCTGACGGCCGCATTTTTTGCTGTGCAGGTTTTCGCCGTCGTCATCCTGACGCTGCAAGTCCTTTACCAGCCAACGCCGGTTGAATTAAGCGTTGCCGAGCATAACGGTACTGTTCTTATACGCAGCGGTCAGGACAGCGTGATCTTTGAGCAGGACTGTGTCGATGTCACGTGGCAGGTGGACCGGATTGAAGCCGTTTTTATAGGGGATGACGCGACGACCGGAACCGGCTCGACTGCCTACTGCGGCGAGCCGCCCGTTTTCCAGGTGCGCTTTCAGGATGGCGCACGGAAGACATATACGTTGAATCGTGATGTCGTGTTTAGCCCGGCGCGTGGGCTGCTTCTGCTGGCGACAGCCGGACTTTTTCTTTATCTCGTTTTGATTGGCCCGTGGACATTCCCCGTTAACCGACCGCGCTTTACACACCTCCCGTCGTGGTTGAATGTCTACGCTCTTTTGACCATCATTTTTCTGCTGGCAATGCTCGCCATCATTTTGTCTAATCCGCTGAATACCAATAATGACGTGTCGCTTTTCCTGCAAATTGGCGCGAAGATACTCGACGGACAGCGCCCATACGTCGACTTTTTTGAGATTAACCTGCCGACCATTCAGTATCTGAGCGCGATTCCCGTACTTTTGAGCCGGCCTCTGACCATCAATGCGATTACAACGTTTCAGCTTGGTATGTGGCTTTTGCTGCTGTATGCATCTTTTACCAGCGCCTATCTCGTCCGGCGCGGCCTCTCGGCCCCTTCACAAAATGGATTTCTGATCTGGGTGGCGCCGCTTTCGCTGGTGACGGTATCGCTGGTCACGTTCGGGCTTGAGCCTGGGATGCCGATCAACTTTGGGCAACGCGAGCACGTCTTTTTTCTCTTGTTTTTGCCCTATGTTTTGACGCGGTGGGTTCGTGGGAACGGCGTATCGGTTCCGGCTGCCGTGGCCTTCGGAATTGGTTTTCTGGCGGCGATGGGGGTCACGATAAAACCGCACTTTATCGTGTTTCCGGTCATCCAGGAGCTTTACTGGCTGTTCAAGCGGCGTCAACCGCGTTCGCTTTACGCGCAGCCTGAAATCTATGGCGCGGCGGCGTTTGTTGCTCTTGCTTTAATTTACGTAACGTTCAACTTCGACGTTGTTCAAGCCTACGTTGGATCCGTTATACCAATCACATCGGCTGGTTACGGCGCGTATGGCGGGAGTTCAGCCGCGTCACTCATTCGCGAAAACCTGGACTTGCTGATCCTGGTCCTGGCGCTGGTCATTCCAACGCGGTTTGGCAACCGGCATACCGCCGGCTTAATTCCGGTGATGGCGCTTCTATTGTTGGCTTCGATTGTGGTCTACGTGAGTCAGGGCAAGGGCTGGAGCTATCATGCGCTGCCGATCTGGTTCGCAAAGACTATCGTGTTCGGACTGGTCTTCTTCCAGGCGCTTAAAATTACGCTGGGGCGGCTCAGCTACCCGTGGGGAAAACCCGCGCTGCTTGCGCCGCTCGCGCTCTTGTTCTGTGTCGTTGGGTTGTCGGCCGATCTACTGATTCGGGCCAGCGCCCATGCCTATACTTCGGCGATTCTGCCCAATTTCTATCACATCATTTTAGAGCGGACGCAGCCGGGCGACCCTGTATTGATGATTAGCTCCGGTCTGAGTCCGACCTTCCCCTATCTTCAGATCGCGGATCGTCGCCAGGCTTCGCGCTATCTTGTCGCGGCTCCTTTTTCGCTGCTCTACCACAACCAAGACCTCTCTGACGTGTACGAAACAACCCACGATGTCCCGCCGTTCATGCAAACATATCTGGACGACTTGAGAGAAGACATCGCCAGAAACAGGCCGAATTTGATCTTGCTGGACTCTTCGGATACCTGCCAGCACTGCGCGCCAGGACTCAATATTCGCGAGTATCTGGCGGCGCGAAACTTTATTCATGACGTGATTGAACCCGACTATGACCTCATTTACGAGCTGGATGAGGAATCGCCTGAGCTAACGATCTACCAACGCCGTTAAGTGGCTTGAAAACGACGAGTTCGCCGTGTGCGGGAAGCGCGAAGCCTCTACGCGGCGACTCCTGGCTTACTCTCCCGATTTGTCAGACGAAACAATAGCGCACCACTATAAAATTATGACGAGCATTCAGGCGGTCGGCGACAACGCACAGAAGTCGCGGTGATGCCGGCGATTGCCATTTTCCTTCGCCCCAGGAGCATAAATATCGCCTGAATCACTTGCTTGACAAGCGTTGATTCTCTCGGTATTGTTGTTTACACGATATACCTTACACGTGTAAATAGACTTATGCCGAAGAAACCCACTCAAAATGACGTAGCCAAGTTAGCCGGTGTGTCGCGCGGCACCGTGTCGATGGTGCTGAGTAACAAGATTAATGGCCGGGTGCCGATCAGCGACGAAACCGTCGAGCGGGTATTGCAGGCGGCGCAAACGCTGGGCTACGCGCCCAACCCGGTGGCGCAAATGCTGAAAGAGGGCAGCAACCAGCTCATCGGCGTGTTCGCCTACGAGCCGGTTTTTCCGTACGACACCGGCACCTTCTTGTTCTCGCATCTGGTCGGCATCGAGCGGGCGGCGAGCGAGCAAGACTACGACGTCATCTTCTTCACCCGCCACCGCAAGCGCACCATCACGCCCAAAATTTACGTCAACAATATGAATTCGCTGCGGCTGGCCGACGGCACCGTCATTCTCGGCAGCTTCCCCGACCGCGACGAGCTGCGGCGACTGGTGGACGAGCATTATCCGTTTGTCTACATTGGCCGCCGTGAAGTGCCCGGCTGCCAGATCAACTGGGTGACGCACGACTACATCGAGTGGAGCCGGGTCGCGACCGACCATCTGATCGAGCTTGGTCACCGGCAGCTCGGTTTCGTCGAAGATTTTCATGCCCTGGTGACCGAGCCAAGCGAAGACAAGCTGCGCGGCGTCCAGCTCGCCGTCGAAAACAGGCCGGACGCCGAACTGACGCTGCTCGATTTGTCGCACGACGCGGCGTTTGTCGAACACGTGCGCGAACGCAAGATTACGGCGCTGCTCATTCCCAACCCGACAGACTTCATCACCGCTTACGAACACTTACAACAGCATGGCCTGTCGGTTCCCGACGATGTGTCGGTAGTGAGCCTGGTCGATATCGACGAGCGCCTGCCCTACGGCATTGCGCCGACCTACGTCGCCGTGGACCGCCAGTCGGTGGCCGAGGTGGCGGTGCAAACGCTGATCGGCCTGCTCGACGGCACGCTGCAAAGCCCCCAGAACCACCTTATTCCGTCGCGGTTTGTGATCGGCAACACCAGCGCAGGGCTGGAACGGTCCCGCCTGCGCTAACTCAATTTAGGGAAACGCGGCCGCATTGTTCAGGCCGATATCCGTTTTCGTTAACAGATCACTTTTAGGAGTATGACCATGCATCAGCGCTTAAGAATCGTTTCGCTCATCCTCGTGTTGATCTCTGTTTTTGGCGTTTCCGGGCTGACACTGGCGCAGGGTGGCAGCGACATTTGCGGCGGCGAACCTGTCACATTCAACTTCCTCAATTTCTGGGGCGACGCGCGTGAAGCGCTGATGAATGAGGTGATCGCCAGCTTCAACGAGTTGTGCCCGAATATCACGGTGAACAACAACGTCCAGGGCTTCGACGGCCGGGCGGAACTGGTCGCGTCGGCTGTCGCCGGCAGCAACCCGCCGGGCCTCATCATGACGACGCGCATCGAGACGTACCAGTTCGCGCAGCGCGGGCTGATCGTCCCGATCACCGACTACGTCGAGGCGTCGGGCCTCAATCCTGAGGACATCTTCTATGCCGGCGAGATCGGCAACCAGGAATACGGCGGCGATCTGTGGACCTTCCCGATGCCGACCGCCGGCGGCATCACCGGCTTCTACTTCTACAATAAAGAGTTGTTCCGCCAGGCCGGACTCGACCCCGAAAACCCGCCCGAAACCTGGCAGGAATTGGAAGAAGCCGCGCAGGCGATGACTGTGCTCGACGCGCTGGGCATCGAGACGCTGGGCGCGAGCGTGGTGACCAACCAGGCCGGCGCGCCGGCCGGCGAGTCGTTCGCCCACTGGCTGTACACCAACAACGGCGCGCTGTTCAGCGACGACGGCCGCACGGTGACCTTCAACAGTCCAGAAGGCGTCGAAACGCTGCAATGGATGATCGACTTCACCAACGACATCACCGGCGGCATCGAGGCGACGACCGACTTCTGGACCGGCCTGGAAGAACCCTCGGCTGACTTCCCGTTCTACAATGAGCGGCACGGCATTCACTTCGCCAACGTCGCTTTCTTTGGTCACATCCAGAATAACGACCCCGACATGTGGGCCGACACCGACGCCTGGGGAATCGCGCTGCGCCCGTACAACGGCGACAACCCGGACGCGACCCACGCCGGCGTCTCCGGCTTGAGCTTCGCCTGGGGCTACGTTATTCCCGCCAGCCTGTCGCAAGCAGAGCAGGACGCGGCCTACGCGTTCCTGGAGTTCCTGGGGACCAACGAAGCCGGCGGCTGCCACTTCCTGCTGGCGCAAGGGCGGCCTTCGCCGGTGAAGACCTGCAATGAAGACCCCAGCTACAGCGAAGCCAACCCCTACTGGGACACGGTGCTGGACGCGCTGGCGACCGACGTGAGCGTGCCGGTGACGCCGGTGCAGGCGCAGATCAACGACGTGCTGACGCGCGCCGTCGAGGAAGCGATGTACGGCGCGGACGCGCAAACCGTGCTCGACAGCGCGTCGGCTGAAGCGCAGGCGCTCCTCGACGGCTACTGGGCCAGCGTCGACGCCTAACTGTTCAAAACGTCGCCCTGTGCAAATGTGATACCCGCGCACAGGGCGACGCTGTTCCTGGGAGTTCATTTATGACAATAGACAGTTATTCTTCGCCCCGGTTACGACCGCCAGGCCGTTTTCCCGGCATGGCGCGCCTGTGGGAAACCCGCCGCGTCTGGATTATTGGCTACCTGTTTATCCTGCCGTGGCTGATTTCGCTGGTGATCTTCGACGTTATCCCGTTTTTCACCAACCTCTATCTCAGTTTGACCGACTATTCGGTCGGGCCGGTGGCGTCGGCGCAGTGGGTGGGGCTGGCGAAATACCAGGAGATGTTTCAGGACCAGCTTTTCTGGAAAAGCCTGGGCAACACGGCGGTCTACCTGGTTATGAGCGTGCCGCTGATTTTGCTGGTGGCGCTGGCAATCGCCCTGCTGCTGAGCACCGAAATTCGCGCGGTGGGCCTGTTTCGCACGCTCTACTACATTCCGTCGGTCATTCCGGTGGTCGCGGGGACGATTATCTTCCTGTGGATGCTGAACACGCGCTTTGGCGTGGTCAACCAGCTCCTGCTCGTCATTGGCTTGCAGCCGGTGCGCTGGTTGTCCAGCCCGGACTGGGTGAAGCCGGCGATGGTGCTGGTCAGCCTGTGGGGCTTCGGCGCGCAGATGATTATTTTCCTGGCGGCGCTGCAAGACATTCCAGAGCAGTTGTATGAGTCGGTCGCCATCGACGGCGGCGGTTTGTGGCAGCGGCTGCGTTACGTCACCATCCCGCTGATGACGCCGACGATCCTGTTTAACCTGCTGGTCGGCATCATCAACGGGTTTCAGGTCTTCACCACCGCCTACATCATGTTGGGGTCGGGCGGCGGGCCGCTTCAGTCGGGCCTGTTCTACATGATGCACATCTACAACAACGCGTTTCGTTACTTCAACATGAGCTATTCGGCGGCGCTCTCGTTTATGCTGTTCATCATCATCCTGGTGTTCACCATCGTGATGCTGCGCACGTCCAATCGCTGGGTGTTCTACGGCGATGAAGCGGAGGCCGCCTGACATGTATCATTCAGAATCGCAAACGACGCGGCTGCTGCGCCACGGCCTGATCTATCTGCTGCTGATGGTGGGGGCGCTGGTGGTCGTTTTTCCGCTGCTGTGGACGCTGTCGACCTCGCTCAAGCCGATTAACCAGATCACGGTGACGCAGCTCGACCTGATGCCCAACCCGATTATGTGGTCGAACTACGTCGAAATCTTCAACCGCGTGCCGGTGCTGCGGTATACGGGCAATACGCTGGTCATCGTGGCGGCGTCGCTGTTCGGCGCGCTCGTCAGTTGTTCGCTGGCCGGCTACGCGTTCGCCCGGATCGCGTTTCCGGGCCGCGGCCTGTTGTTCGGGCTGCTGCTGGCGACGATGATGCTGCCGTACGTCGTCCAGTTGATTCCGCTGTTTGTGATGTTCGACTCGGTCGGGCTGGTGGGCACGTTCTGGCCGCTGGTGCTGCCGCGCCTGCTGGGGCATAACGCCTTCTACATCTTTTTGATGCGCCAGTTTTACCGTGGGCTGCCGAAAGAGCTGTTCGACGCCGCCCGTATCGACGGCTGTTCCGAGATGGGGCTGTGGTGGCGGATCGCCGTGCCCAACTCCAAGCCGGTGCTGGCGGCGGTCGCGATCTTCGCCTTCCAGTTCGCGTGGACCGACTTTCTCAATCCGTTGATCTATCTCGGCTCCCGCCCCGACCTGTGGACGCTGTCGCTGGGCCTGAACGGGCTGGCCGGCGGTGAAGGGCAGGGCACGGAGTTAAACATTATCATGGTCCTGGTCACATTCATGATTCTGCCGATGCTGGCGATTTTCGCGGTCGGCCAGAAGTACATGGTGCGCGGTGTGACATTTTCCGGTCTAAAGGGTTAAACGATGCGTGAATTGAGGACAGAGATTTTAGTCGTCGGCGGCGGGCTGGGCGGCTTTGCCGCCGCCCTGGCCGCGCTGGCGCTGGGCAAACAGGTGATTCTGACCGAGGAAACCGATTGGATCGGCGGGCAGTTGACATCGCAGGCAGTCCCGCCGGACGAGCACCCGTGGATTGAATCCACCGGCTGCACGGCCACTTACCTCCGCTTCGCCGAAGGGGTGCGCGACTACTACCGCCAGTACTACCCGCTGCGCGCCGACGTGCGCGCCCGCGTGCTGTTCAACCCCGGCCAGGGCAACGTCAGCCGCCTGTGCCACGAGCCGCGCGTCGCGCACGCCGTGCTGGAGGCGATGATCGCGCCCTACCGCGCCAACGGCCAGCTTCAGGTGCTGCTCAATGTTCGCCCGGTGGCCGTCGCCACCAACGGCGACCGGATCGAAGCGGTGACGCTGGCGCACGCGCTGGACGAGAGCCAGGTCGTCATCTCCGCGCCGTACATTATCGACGCGACCGAACTGGGCGACCTGTTGGAATTGGGCGGCATCGAACACATCGTCGGCGCGGAAAGCCAGGCGCAGACCGGCGAGCTGCACGCGCTGCCGGGCGACCCGGACCCAATGGACCAGCAGGCGATTACCTGGTGTTACGCGGTCGATCATCTGCCCGGCGAAGACCACACGATCACGCGGCCGGAGAATTACGATTTCTGGCGCGAATACCAGGCGGACTTCTGGCCGGACAAGCAGTTGAGCTGGAATGACGTCTACCCGCATACGCTCAAGCCGCGCTTTCGCTCGATCTTCCAGCAGGAGAACTCGCCGGATGGCCGCGACGTGGGCGATTTCTGGCATTACCGGCGCATCTTCTACACCGGGCATTATCCCGAAGGCCGCTACGCCAGCGATATTACGCTGGTCAACTGGCCGCAGATCGACTACTGGCTGGGGCCGATCATCGGCGTGAGCGAGGAGGAGAAACAAAAACATCTGCGCGGCGCGATGGACTTGAGTCTGGCGATGCTGTACTGGATGCAGACGGAAGCCCCGCGCCACGACGGCGGTACCGGCTATCCTGGTTTGCGACTGCGCGGGGACGTCGTCGGCGACACGCCGCACGGGCTGGCGAAGGCGGTTTACGTGCGCGAAAGCCGGCGTATTCAGGCGCTGTTCACGGTGAGTGAGGCGCACGTCGGCGTGGAGCAGCGCGCCGGGCTGGACGAGGCGGCGCAGTTCGACGACAGCGTCGGCGTCGGCAGCTACCGCATCGACCTGCACCCCAGCACCGGCCTGCGCAGTTACATCGACGTCAGCAGCTACCCGTTTCAGATTCCGCTGGCCTCGCTGCTGCCGGTGCGCGTCACCAATTTCCTGCCGGCCTGCAAAAATATCGGCTCGACACATATCACCAACGGCTGCTATCGCCTGCACCCGGTGGAGTGGAATATCGGCGAGGCGGCCGGCGCGCTCGCCGCCTACTGCCTGAGCAAAGACGTCACGCCGCATCAGGTCCATGCCGATACCCACCTGCGCGCTGACTTCCAGACGGTACTGGCCGACACGCTGGGGTTCGTGCTGGAGTGGCCCAAGTACGCGCGCACCACGCCGCGCTGAGCGCGAGGCGTCGGAGAGTAGCGGAGCCTGCGTAAACACGCAGGCTCTTTTTTTGAGCGCGGCTCATATGACGAAACGCCAAACTATTGCGCCCATTTGTCAGAATGCCGCCTGAAACAGACGCCAAACGTGTACACTGAAGCAGACGCGGGTTGCCGTTGCATGCCTGGACAGTCGCTGCGCAGACAGGCCGTGGGGTGACGGTCGGTCTTCAACCGTTGTTGTTTCATTGCCGCCTCAAGGTTCTCCTCCCTCCCGCTGGCACAGCGTAGACGATGGCATGGGCTGACTGCCGGCGACTCTTGCATTTCGATGGCCGAGGTCGGCGTTGTTCCTGAGAAAGAGCGGCGGGTAGGCTGTTTGCCGTGACGATCATCTATTTTTTCAACGGACTTGCATTTGGGGGGCTGGGCCTGGCAGCCTACCTCCAGCTTCGGCGTGGGGGCGATTTCCCGCTTAGAACGCTGCTTCCCTGGTTGGCCTCGTTTGGAATCACCAGCGGCGCGGCCGGCTGGGTGGAAATGTTCCTCGAAAGCGACTCGAGCGAGCTGCTGCAAATTTTGAGGATTGTGCTCTATCCCTGCTCCGGGCTGCTGCTGTTGATCTTCGGCTGGGGGATTTTCGCCCGGCTGATTCCGCTGCCGTCGTGGATGATTTTCGTTCCGGGGATTCTGCTGATTCCCGCCGCCTACGTCCTGACCTACGCTTTCTCCACATTCATCACGCCGTCGCCCGTCGAAATTCCGATTGATATCTGGTCACGCTACCTGCTCTATCTTCCCGGCAGCATCCTGGCCGGAATCGGCTTTTTGCGCCAGTGGAACGTTCAACAGAGGCTCGGCTACCGCGACGTTGCCAGCCTCATGCTGGGCGCTGGCCTCGCTTTCTTGTTCGAGGCGTTCGTCGTCGGGCTGGTCGTGCCGGCGGCCCCCTACGGGCCTGCGTCCTACTATAACTACGACCGCGTCGTCTACGACGCCTTCGTCGGCGAAAGCGGCAGCGCCGCCCAGCCGTACGAGATGACGACCTGGCTCGACTATCGCAGCGTGCTGCAAACCACCGGTTTGCCGATCCAGTTCTGGCGTATGTTGTCCGCCTTCGCGGTCACGTTTTTTGTCGTGCGCGGCCTGGACGTGTTCGAAAACATCCGCCACCGACAGATGCGCACCTTACAGGCGGAACGCGACCAGGCGCAGCAGGCGGCCATACAGGCGCAAATTTCGGCGCGGCTGACCGCCGAAAACTGGTCGGACGCCCTGGTGCAGATCAGCAGCCGGGTGGCGGAGCTGGAAGACGTGGACACCACGCTGCTTTATATCGTCGGCAGCGCCCGAAAGCTGCTGCACGCCGACTTTATGGGGCTGGCGCTGGTGGACGGCGACTTTTCCCGCTTCATGTTGAAGTGTTACGCGACCGAAAGCGAGCACCGGCTGGCCGACCCGAATGTGCGGGTCGAAAACCCGCTCATCCTGAAGGCTATCGAAAGCGATGCGTTGTACTACTCGCGCGGCGGCGAAGATGCCGCGCTGCTTGCGGGCGCATGTTTTGAGAGTGGCGAAGCGGCCTCGCTGGCGGTGGTCTGCTTGAAGCTCGACGCGCAGCCGGTGGGCGCGTTATGGGTCGCCCGGTTCGAGCCACACGAGTTCTCCGAAACCGATTCGATCTGGCTGGGCGCGCTGGCCGACCAGGTGGTTATCAGCATCAAACATGGCCTCATGACCTCGCAGTTGCAATCGCTGTCGGTCATCGACGAGCGCGCCCGCATTGCCCGCGAAATGCACGACGGTCTGGCGCAAATCCTGGGCTACCTGAACGTGCAGGTCCAGACCGTGGATGCCTTCCTGCAGCAGGGCAAGCTGGACAAAGTCCAGGTCAAACTGGAGCAGATGCGGGAAGCGGTTCAGCTCGCCCATGCCGACGTGCGCGAGAACATCTTGAGCCTGCGGACGACCCTCGACCATGAGAAGGGTGTGATTACGGGCATTCAGGAATACCTGGAAGCCTTTGGCGTTCAAACCCACATCGCGACCCACTTCACCCACGATGTCGACGGCGAGCTGGACCTGCCGTCCCTGGCCGAAGTGCAACTGGTGTGCGTGCTGCGCGAGGCGCTGACCAACGTCCGCAAGCACGCGCAGGCCAGCCAGGTGGTGGTGACCGTCTCGAAACAGGGCGCGCCAGAGGAGGCGCACATCGTGCTTAGCATCTGCGATGACGGCGTTGGCTTCGTCGAATGGGATCAAAAACGCCACTTTGGCTTACAGACGATGACCGAGCGCGCCCAGAGCGTGGATGGAACCCTATTCGTATCGTCCGTGCCGGGGCAGGGCACTCAGGTGGAGTGCTGGATTCCGTGCTTAAGGCAGGAGCGGCTCAAAAAACCGACCTTGCTGGCGTATTCGTAACCTTATGAATGTACGTGAATGGGCGCTGCCCGTCTACACCATTTTGATGCAGTTTTCGATTGGGACGCTGTTTTTCCTGTGGTGCCTCCGGTCGCTGGGGATGCGCCAGCTCGACCCCGGAACCGCCGACCGCATCCTGCGAAAACCGATGCTGCTGATCGTCTCGGTGATTGTCCTCGCCATCATCGGCTCTCACTTTCATCTGAGCCGGCCCTATTTCTCATTTCTGGCTGTGCTCAACTTCGGCCAGTCCTGGCTCAGCCGCGAGATCGTCTTCACGATTATCATGCTCATCACCTGCGCGGTGCTGACGTATCTCATCTGGTTCCAGGATACGCGCCAGGCGCTCAAAACGGCGCTTGGTTGGCTGGCGGTTGCCTGTGGCGGCATCGTCATCTACTGCATGGCGCATCTCTATCTGATCCCCACGCAGCCGACATGGAACACCTGGGTGACCGTGCTCGTCTTTTTCGGCACCGCGCTCTTACTCGGCGCGGCTTCGGCGGCGGCGCTGCTGATTATGGACAGCGTTTTTTCCGAACCCAAGGAGCCGGAACTGGCGGCGATTCGTTACGACATTCTCCAGCGGACGTCGATTCCCTATGCCAGTTTAGCGGTTGCCGGGGCGGCAGGTATTCTGCTGCTGAATGCCTATCAAATTGCGACCTTGCGCGCCGGCGACGCCATCGCCCAGACCAGCCTGGGGCTGCTGCTGGGCGTTTACGGCCCGCTCCTGGGCCTGCGGATTGTTTCGCTGGTGGCAGGCGGCTGGCTGCTGGTCCTGACGATTTTCTGGATTTATAGACGGCGAAAGACGCTGGAAGAGGTCGTCGTTCCCGTTCACCTGGCTTGTCTGCTCGTCGTCGTCGGCGAGATTCTGGGCCGATTCTTGTTTTATGCCACCCACGTTCGGGTTGGCGTGTAATGCCAGTGAAAGGAGTGCCCGGTGACAATACGAGTCTTGATTGCTGACGATCACACGCTCTTTCGCCAGGGACTAATCGGCCTGATGGAGACGCGGGACGACCTGGTCGAGGTCGTCGGCGAAGCGGCGACCGGACGCGAGGCGCTGCGGCTGGCGGGCGAGCTGCGGCCCGACGTTGTCCTGATGGACATCTACATGCCGGACGGCGACGGCCTGGAGGCGACCCGCGAGATTCGCGCCCGCTATCCTGACATGAAAGTGGTCATGCTCACGTCGTCGGAAAACGACGAGCATCTCTACCGGGCCGTTCGTTATGGCGCGGCCGGCTATTTGCTCAAAAACCTGAACGCCTGCGAGCTGTTCGACTTGATCGCCGGGGTGGTGTGCGGCGAAACCGCCATGACGCGCGAAATGGCGTCCGGCCTGCTGAAAAGCGTCGCCAAACGCACGGTCGAAAGCGGACGGGGCGAGGAAGCGCTGACCGAGCGCGAGCTGGCCGTGCTCCGGTCGATGGCGACCGGGGCCAGCAATCAAGAGCTGGCGGAACGGCTCAATATCTCGGTCAACACCGTCAAAAGCCACATTCGCAGCATCCTCGACAAGCTCCAGCTCGAAAACCGGACCCAGGCCGCCAGTTACGCCATGAACCGGGGGCTGGTATCGTCCTTGCGCGAGGAAGCCAAACCCTGACCGGCCGTTTTTGGCGGTGAGGCCGGCGGCCAAATGAACACTGTAAAAGACGTCGCCTGGTCAAAATAAAAATACGCCGAACAAAAACTAAAAATTCGCCGAATTCTCCGTCAGCTATCTTCCGGCGCTGCGCGATCTGGAGATCGAGGTCGGCATCGCCTCGGCGGTCATCCGCGAGTTGAAGGTCGATGTGACCACGCCGTCACAGTTCGACCTGGCGACCGACGCGTGACCGGCTTTATGTCGCTTGCTGTCGCCGGTCGTAATAGAGGCGCGTGATACAATAAATGGCTGACAGGGTACTGGGGAATGTTACCTGTATAAACTGCCCAATCAAAACACCGCTGGACGCCGTAAACGGTACGGTGATTTGACGGCGTCACGCGAGAAAAGATGCACAACCACCGTATAGCACCGTAAAAACGGTGAAACGGTGCTCATAAATCACCCCTTTAGCCGAGAAACCCATGCAAAACAGGCCCAAACGGCCCACCGTTTGGGCAAAACGGTGGGCCGCACCGGACCTTCGTCATTCCACATCGGGCGAAGAGTTGAGGGAAATCACCCTTTAGGATTAGTCCGTACTACCCCAAATGACGACGACCGAGTCGACGCCGATTTCGAACGCGCGGCGGGTCGCGTCGATGGTGTCGGTCAGGCTGGCGAAGCCGGTCCCGGCGTGGACCGTCAGGCCGCCGCTGACCTCTTTGGCCGCCAGAATAATGACCTCGCGCTCGGCCACGCTGAACGACGGCCCCTCACCGGTCGTGCCGAGCAGCAGGATTCCGTCGATGCCCTCGTCTTTGAGCGTCGTCACCAGTCGCTGCAAGTTGTACAGGTCGGGCCGGCCGGCGCGCAGCGGCGTCACGACCGCGCAGATAATCCCCTTGAGATCGCTTTTTTGTGGCATGAACCGCTCTTTTCAGGCGGCCGGCATAGTCCGGCGCGTCTCAGTCACCCGCCAATCATAATCCCTGACGAGAGCGGAAGCCAGGAAACAAAAACGCCTCATCGGTTTCAAACGATGAAGCGACTCGCGCCTCGAAGTCCTAATGAAATTTGATGAACAAGATCGGTATTCAGACGTCAAATTATCGGATCAGTCAATCGCGAAAAATCGACCGGCGGACGCGGTACTGATAGTTGATTATAGAGTCCGATCACGCTTCAAGTGTACGCACCCGGTCAACCGTCTGAGCGGGCTTTAGCCTGCTTTCACCTATACGTAGCCGGATGATTTATCATCCGGCGTTCGCCGCGACCAGACCCGTTCGCCATCTCGGACTATTTCGTCAACCGTCAATATCTCATCCACTCGACCGGTTACCACGATTGTTCGCCAAAACGCATCAGCTTCGCGGCCTCAGTTCGACGCAGGCTTGACGTGACCCTCGACGGCGCGCCTTACTGGCTCACGGGCGCGACCGGCGCAATCTGGGCGACTTCATGCAGCGTGCCGCGAATGAGCAAGGCGATGCCCCGGTAAAAGTCGGTGTTCGCGTGCTGCTCCACCAGATCGCACCATTTCGGCGTCCAGGCCAGCGGGTGCTCGGCCAGAAAAGCCGCCTGATCGCTCAGCAATTGGTCCAGCGCTTCGGTATCGCCGTGCGCCAGCGCTTGCAGCCCGAACTGCGCCAGATGGGCCAGGAACCCCAGCTCCATGCCGAGATGATCGTCCGGCTCATTGTGGAGATGCTCGATTTGCAGGCCGTACTTGCGGTACCAGGCGCGCACTTTCAGCGTTTGTTCCTGAAAGAGCTGCTGCTCGTCGCTGAAGTAGACCGATTCCCACGGCGGCGCGAGCACCTTGCCCAGCCCAACGAACAACCGCAGATGGTCGGCCTTCAGGTCGGCCAGCGCCTGGACCGGGTCGACCGCCCAGTGCTCGCTGCCCCAGGCTTGCAGCCGGGCCAGCCCTGCCCGCACCACTTCCTGGTCGTCGCCCAGCGGCGACTCGGTGAATACGCCTTCCGCATACAGGCTCTGAAGCCGCGTTTCGTTCGGCGGCTGGTAGACCAGTTCGCCCAACAACCCGCACAACAGCATCTCACCCATCAATTGCGTTAGTAGTTCCATCGAAGTCTCCACCTGTTTCCATTGCTACCAGCAAAGTGCATCATCCGGGGGCGCTTCGGTCAGAAGCGCCCCCGACTGCTTAACGATTCAAACGATACAGACTACGAGAGGCCGATCTTGACGTGAGCGGCGTAGAACAGGAAGCGGCCAACCACTTCGGCTACCAGCACGATGGCGAACGCGACGTACACCGCGCTGCCCATCAGCTTCTCACGGCCTGCCACCGACGCGTTGCGGTACAGGTAGAGCCCGAACAGCCCCGCCCCCACGAACGCCAGCACCAGCCGCAGCCCGTACAGCAGCCCGTAATCGGCGTACAGCACCGCCGCGCTTGCCACGCCGGCCGGCTCACGCTGCCCCGCCAGCAGCGACAGTTGCAGCGGCGCGGCGATCAAC
>Ga0351856_1107_pt1 | contig 17648 bp, 11 predicted proteins | sample BONcelHFGM3001D8_FD_206798 | JGI IMG/M metagenome (GOLD analysis project Ga0351856, IMG submission 206798) | Enriched cells from coal bed in the Powder River Basin, Montana, United States - BONCAT cells FGM rep2 HSBNCT.FGM.300.1.D8 ... | reverse complement strand
TTTGGGCATCAAGTTAGCGCCCTTCGGGCGGACTCTAAGAAACTGTCTGAAGAATGCTAACATACGATGCCTTTTCATCATCCCGGAGGGATGACAGCCATTAGCCGGGGGTCGAGGCCGTAGGCCGATACCCCCGGAAAACGGGATAGGAAGGTACAACGACCCCGGATGGGGTCGCAGCAGCTTCCATCATGCTATGTCAATTCATATTCAATACCTTTGCTGGCATCCCTCCGGGATGCAATCGTTTTCCTGTCTCCATTCCGGTGGTATCGCCCGCTTACGCCGGCTCAACCACCGGCTAATGGCTGTGAACCCTCCGGGTTCGATCTCTAAATGAATTTTCAGACAGTTTCTAATGTGCAAGCGCCGTTGGCCCGGTCAGGAGACCGTGCCACAACGCCCCGGTTTGTCAGCCGAAAAATGGAAATTCCTATACGATTAAATTAGGTTGTCCAAGTCCGAACAACACGCTTTTGTTGAGACCGCAAGGGATGGGTTAAAAAAAGAAACCTTCGCGTCCTTAGCGCCTTCGCGGTTCAATAAAAAGAAAATCATCACGCCCCTCGGCCTCAATCATTCCTGCTGTCAGCGGCGACCTGAAAGTGTTCTAAGATCGGCGGACTGAACATGCAGGCCCCCCCCCGTCTGTCTTCTTCCGAAAGCATCCGCACAATATGTTCTTTCTCTTCTTTTCTTCTTTTTCTTTCGGCTTCTTAGCTTTTCTTTCCTGATTTCTTCTGGCATTGAGCTGGTTTTTTCTTCCGAGGAACGCTCAATGGCCAAGCCGATCAGAAGACGCAAGTGCAAGAACTGTCGAGATTTCTTCCGCCCGGATTCCCGCAACGCGTGGCACCAGGAATACTGTAAGAAGCCCGAATGCCGGAAGGCCAGTAAGGCCGAGAGCCAGCGTCGTTGGCTCATGAAGGAGGAAAACCGGGATCATTTCCGCGGCTCCCTCAACGTTCAACGGGTTCAAGAGTGGCGAAGGGCCCATCCAGGCTACTGGCGCCCAAAGCCCTCCCCAGGGCCGCCGTTACAAGATCTCTTGTTAGAAAATCCCGTGGAAAATCCATCGCTTGAGCCAAGCTTGGAGAAAACCGTCCAAGATCCCTTATTGGAGAAACCCAAGGAAATTCCATTGGTTGAACTGCTTCCCGTTAAAGCATCCAATGGACCGTTACAAGATCTCTTGATCTCGCAACATGCGGTTTTGATTGGACTTATCTCGCAGATGATCGGTTCTCCGTTACAAGATCACGTTGCCTCAACGGCGCTCCGTCTGCAACAGTTGGGCGCGGATATTTTGAACAACCCCACTCAATGCAAAGGAGAAACGCATGATCCGAAAACAACCCGTCTGCCCCCATCGCATCCGCAAGGTCCCCAGCCAGTTCAGTTGGTTGGATCATCGCCTGGTCCGTGACCGGCACCTCGAATCCATCACCCATCCGGCCGCGGCCCTCTATCTGTTCCTGGTAACCGTGGCCGACTCACAGGGGCTGAGCTTCTACTCGGACCCATCCCTTATGACTCGCCTTTCCATGGATGTACAAACGCTGGAGCAGGCCCGGCGGAACCTCATTCGCGCCGGCCTCATCGCCTGGAGCTCGCCCATGTACCAGGTGCTGCCACTCGATCCCGTCGCTGCGCCGCAAAGCGTCCCTCAGGACCGGTTACCCGCGGATCAACCCGTCTCCCTGGGCCAGATTTTCAAGAACATGATGGGAGGAGCCTCATGATCGACTTTGAGCTGTTCGCCACCATCAAGAGCTACCACGAGCAGAAGGGACTGAGCCCGGCTCAGATTGCAAGGGAGCTGAGCCTCGATCCCCGCACCGTCGCCAAATGGCTCCAAACTCCCCGCTTCCGCCCTCGAGCCTCCACCATGAGGTCGAGCAAGCTCGACCCCTTCAAGGATTCCATCGTGCGGATGCTCGAGGCCCATCCCTATACCGCCGTCCAGGTCCTCCAGCGAATCCGGGAAGAAGGCTACGGGGGGAGCTACACCATCATCAAAGACTATGTGCGCAAGGTCCGTCCACGACGAGCCCCGGCTTTTCTCAAGCTTGCCTTTGCACCCGGGGAGTGTGCACAGGTCGACTGGGGCTCATATCACTCCATAAGAGTCGGGGAATCCTTCCGCAGACTCAGTTTCTTCGTCATGGTCCTTTGTTATAGTCGCCTGATGTACCTCGAATTCACCGTATCCCAGACCATGGAGCACTGGCTGGCCTGTCACCAAAACGCCTTTGCCGCCTTTGGCGCCGTTCCCGGTAAAATCATGGTCGATAATCTACGCTCGGCCGTAATGTCGCGCATCGTCGGGCAGGCACCGGTCTTCAACCCCGTTTACCTCGACTTTGCCGCCCACCACGGTTTCAATATAGCCCCCTGCAACGTCGGCAAAGGGAACGAAAAAGGCCGCGTCGAAAACGGGGTGGGCTATGTAAAGAAAAATTTCCTCGCGGGTCTCGATCTTCCTTCCTTCGAGGCCATGAACCCCGCCGCCGGGCTTTGGTGTGAGACCATTGCCAATGTCCGCATCCACGGCGAGACCAAAAGAAAACCCCTCGACATGTTCGAGGAAGAAAAGCCCTTCCTGCTATCCCTGCCCCCTCAGCTCTACGACATCGGCGTCATCAAGCAGTTGAGGGCTTCCCCCCAGTTTCGCGTCAGCATCGATGCCAACCGTTACTCCGTTCCCAGCGAATATGCCGGTGCAAAAGTCTCGGTTAAATCCTATCCCGACAGAATCTGCATCTACCACGACGACAAGCTCATCGCCCGCCATTCGAGGTCCTACGAAAAGAACAAGGACATCGAGGACCCCGATCACCCCAAGGAGTTAATCGCCCAACGCAAGAAGGCTCGGGACCAAAAAATCTTCATGCGCTTCCTCGCTCTTTCCCCCAGGGCCATGGATTACTACCAAAAGCTCCGGGAAAAACGCATGAATCCCACCCATCACGTCCGCAAAATCGTTGCCCTGAGCGAGATCTACGGCGTTGAGCCCGTGGCGAGGGCCATGGAGGACGCTTTCTGCTTTGATGCCTTCTCCTGCGAGTACATCGCCAATCTCATCGAGCAAAGATCGAGAGCTTTGCCGGAGCCGGGGGCGCTCCACCTTACCCGAAGATCCGACCTGCTCGACCTCGACGTTGAGCCCCCAGACCTTTCCATTTACCAAAACAAGTCCTGACAACCACACAGCCACAAGGAGATAGACTCATGGATGATGACAAGACCATTTCCCGTCCCACCAAGAACCCCTCGGATCTCGAGGAGCATCTCGAGGTCCTCAAGCTCTCCTTCATGAAAAAGCACTTCGAGCCGCTCGCCGACCAGGCCGCGCAAAAGGGCTGGTCCCATATCGACTACCTTGCCGCCCTGGCCGAGGGGGAGGCATTGCACCGCGGGGACCGTTCCATCGAGCGCCGGATTCGCCTGGCCCGCTTCCCCGTCATCAAAACCCTCGAACAGTTCCGTTGGACCTGGCCCAAAACCATCAACCGGGCCGCCGTGCAAAACCTCTTCAGGCTCAAGTTCATCGAGGACAAGTCCAATGTCATCCTCCTCGGGGGCGTCGGGCTCGGCAAGACTCATTTGGCCACGGCTCTCGGCCATGCCGCCTGTCTAAAGGGAAAATCCGTCCTCTTCGCTTCGGCAATCGATGTCATCAACACCCTCTCCAGCGCACAGGCCGCCAATCGGCTCAAAGCCGAGATGAAAAAGTACCTCGCACCATCAGCCCTCATCCTCGACGAGCTTGGCTACTTGCCCATCGATAAGCGTGGCGCCGATCTCCTCTTCCAGATCATTAGCCTCCGCTATGAGCGGGGCTCTCTCATCATCACCTCAAACAGAGCCTTCAAGCACTGGCCGGAGATCTTCAACAACGATTCCACCCTGACCAGCGCACTTCTGGATCGACTTCTGCACCATGCCGAGACCATCCTCATCGAGGGCAAGAGTTACCGCATGAAAGATCAGATTGAAAACTGAGCCCCCCTGCCAACTGCCGCCGGCTCGCAAGAAGACCCGACAATCTCGCCGTTGCCGGCGGCTCCCATGGTCTACCTGCCAACATCTTCAATCCGCCGTTCTCCATGCACTATGGAGCCGCCGCTGACACCTGCTCCGTTGCCGCTGGAAGACAAAGGTGATATGTTTAAAACAACAACAATCTTAACGCCAAACCACGGATAACACGAATCGGGGGAACGATGGAAACGGCAACGGCTAAGAAGGAGCAAATACAGGAAGCGATTCTTTCCTTGCCACAAGATGAGAGGGCTTCTCTGTTAAAATGGCTGCTTGAAACAGACAAGCTTATGTGGGATCGTGAAATCGAAAAGGACTTCTCCGAAGGTGGGGCGGGCGCTTCATTGCTCGATCGGATCAGAAAAGACTTCAGAGCCGGGCGCTGTAGAAAATGGGACTAGTCTCCCATACCCACCCTGATTTTTGGAAGTGTTACAGACGCTTGCCCCAAGAAATCCAGGACCTGGCTGATAAGAAATTCGAGCTCTTTCAGTCTGACCCATTTCATCGCTCTTTGGGTTTTGCTCGGAAGGGCGCTGTGTGGACTGTCGATGTCGGTTTGCACTACCGAGCGATTGGATGGCGCGAAGAGAACGATCTTGTCTGGTTTTGGATCGGCTCCCACGAAGAATACAACAAGCTCATGAACCGTATCCGGTAACGCGTTCCCTGAGCAACATTGAATTTCGAAACCCATCGGCGGTGTACACCGGCGACTTCAACCTGCCCGTCGAGTATCCGCCGTGGCTTGCACGCATCTGCTCGATAGCGTCGAAGGCACGCACCGTAGGCGTTCACCGCAAAGACGCAAACAAAGACACGCAAGGAATCATCTTTAACAACTTTATCCTTCGCGAATCTTGGCGTTCTTTGCGTCTTTGCGGTTCATTCAAGGTCTGGCCGGTGAACGGTTACTCAAAAAGAAGCTCCAGCAAATCGTGCCAGAATACACCCCGCAGGAAACGGAGTGTGCGCTGCAGTGTCCTTCACGATTCGAAAAACCGGCGCCCCGTTTTCCCTCGGGTCTTGCTCAGCGAGGGCGAATGCCAATCCTGATGAAGGACGGAATGCAGGTACTGAACCGCCAAGACGCAAAGCACGCAAAGAAACAATAAAAACCCTTCGCGTCCTTCGCGCCTTCGCGGTTCAAAAATAGAGAACATGAACGTAACATCCCGAATATATCTCGCCGGCCACCGCAGCCTCGTCGGCTTGGCTCTAACCCGGCGCCTTCAGGCCGAGGGCTTCTCGAACCTCATCACCCGCACCCATGCGGAGCTCGATTTGGAGCACCCGCAAGAGGTCGAAGCCTTCTTTGCCGAAGCGCGCCCGATGAAGTTGCGGGCTGATCCGGGGTTCCCTGAGAGATCACTCGATATGAGAAAAGAGGTTGAGTACGTAGTCAGATTGGGTAGAACCGACAGATACCGAAGCCGGCATATCAGGGAGCTGTAATTATCATCGGGTCCCAGTTCGGGTGGTTCGCTCCAATCCCTGCATGCCTGCCCTAGATTGGCCGAAAGTATTCTAACTGACATCCGCCAAGCTTCTTCGAGGGTGGAGGAGTATTTGGCGTAGCCTCGTCCCAGGGTGTAGCCATGGAGAATGTGGATGATCCTGTCCTCACCCGATGCCACTAGAGTCGCGAGCTTTTCCATAAATGCTTATAGTCCTCTTCCTTGGGCCAAGATTTCCATTTGTCGGTTGAGGGTCCGCCTCAGGCAAGTCGTAACCCTGAGGACTCTGGCGCAGTTGGAATCCATTCTGCCTTTGGGAAATGGAATCGTCAACTTTTCACGAGGGCTTCTTCCCGGTTGCACGAAGCCCCGCTCCCACAGCATTCCAGCCATCAGGTGATCACGATACTTTGAGCACCTTTCTTCATTTCTATTTTCATAACTGATTGATTATTTAGCTATGATCCCATCATTAGCTATCTGTGCCAAATCAGTATTGCTAAAGAGCCCCCTCTGTGTCCACAGAATGCCCCAGCGGCTTATTCCCTTAGCTTTCCAGAATGATTCCGAGCACAGATTCCTGCTCAGTTCTTAGCTTTCACGAACGAGAGAGAACATGGAAACGCCTGTTACGTATGGATGGAAGGACCATTTGAGGCGTCCAATGGGGCTACCATCATCAGCCTCTCTTGAAAAGACCGTTGAGATCCTATTTCTCTCCAATTCTTTTGGTCGGCCATGTTGTTTCGTATGGGGAGGAACCGCACATGGGAGAAAACGGCGGGCGCTTGGCACCTAATCCATCGAGGGCCATAGCGGAATGCTCCCACATGGTTGGAATAAGAGAACAGCGTGAGGAGCATTCGAGTGATTTTCCTGAAGCACAACCAGCCTGCCCCATTCCCGGTAGTTTCCAGCACAGAGTAGCCCTTTCGGGTAAGTACAAAAGTCAACGGTCCTTGCCACTTTCGTGTTCTTAAGGGTTGCGCCCAGCCGTTCAACAGTTCCAGATCATATGCGATCCAGCGGGGACGCGCTCCGGAAAACGACAAAGAGGAGAGAGATGCGGAACACGGGAGGTCACTAGAATATCCTTTCCCACGAATCACTCATCCTCTGCTCCAAAAATATCCCTGAGTTTGGCAGCCAAATCCTGCATCGAAAACGGCTTCTGAATGAAGTTGACGCCCGGGTCCAGTACTCCATGATGTGCGATGACGTTGGCCGTATATCCAGACATGAAGAGGCGTTTGAGGTTGGGATAGAGGGACAAGAGGTTCTTGGCCAAATCGCGGCCGTTCATCTCGGGCATGACCACGTCGGTCATGAGGAGATGGATTTCGCTGGAGTGCGCCTCTGCCAATCGGATGGCCTCGCCCGGCCTGGAGGCGGACAGCACGGTATATCCCATGCGCTCGAGCATTGTCGTGGTCATCGCCAGGATCGCGGGTTCGTCCTCCGCCAGTAGGATGGTTTCGTGACCACATGCAGCCGGCTCCGCCAAAGCTTCCTTCTGCATCTGTTCGGCCTTGCCTTGATTCCGAGGCAGGTAGATCTTGAAAGTCGTTCCTTGGCCCGGCTCACTGTAAACGTTTATGAAGCCGTTGTTCTGTTTGACGATGCCGTAAACCATGGCCAATCCAAGTCCTGTTCCTTCACCCTGATCCTTAGTCGTGAAAAACGGCTCGAAGACTTTGCCGAGGGTTTCCACATCCATACCGCAGCCATTATCGCTCACGGCCAGAAGCACGAACTCTCCGAGGACAAACCCGGGATGGACAGCGCAGTATGCCGCATCAAAGGCAGTGTTTTCCGTCTCAATCGTGATCTTTCCCATCCCTGCGATGGCATCTCGGGCGTTTACGCAAAGATTCGCCAGGATCTGGTCGATCTGACTGGGGTCAACCTTGACCGGCCAGAGGTTCTTGCCCGGCATCCAAGCGAGGTCGATGTCCTCTCCTATCAACCGTTGCATCATCTTGAGCATGCCCTCCACGGTCTGGTTCAGGTCGAGCACCTTGGGCGCAACGGTCTGTCTTCTGGCAAACGCCAGCAGTTGCCGAATGAGGTCAGTGGATCTCCTGGCTGCTTTTTCTATTTCCATCAAATCTGCAAAAAGGGGCTGAGTCGAATCAAGATGCTCCATGGCCATCTCCGTATGCCCCAGAATCACACTCAGCATGTTGTTAAAATCATGGGCCACACCTCCCGCGAGTCTTCCCACCGATTCGAGCCTTTGGGCTTGCAACAGTTGTGAGTGAAGCTTCTCCCTTTCTTCTGTCGCCCGTTTGGATTCGGTAATATCAACGGCAACGCCTAGTACCGTCCGTATCTTGCTGACAGAAGCATGGAAAGGAACTTTGGTTGTCTGTAGGTAACGCACTTGGCCTTGGACGTCCGTGTACGCCTCCTCCTTAATAAACTTGGTATCCCCCTTCTCCATAACTTCACGATCATCCTGCAACATGCGCCGCAGTTCGTCTTCATCGGGATGGAATTCGCTGTGACTTTTCCCCGTAAGAGCACTTACGGTAGTCCTGTAACCGTCGGCAACCGCCTGATTCACCAAGATATATCTTCCGTTCCAGTCTTTCACGAAGATCATGTGTGGCACCAGATCAATAATCTGCCGGAGTTGTCCTTCACTTTCGCGAAGTGCTTCTTCCCCCAGCTTGCGCTCGGTGATATCCTCGATAGTAGCCATTGTGCGTAATGGCTTTCCACGTAAGTCGCGGATGACGGTCATGTTCACGTTTACCCAGAGGATAGCTCCATCCTTTCGGACATAACGCTTTTCCAGTCTGTAGCTTTTCCATTTACCACTTATGACGTTCTCAAAAAACTCCCAGTCCTTCTCTCTGTCTTCAGGGTGGGTGATTTCGGGAAATGCCATCGCCAACATCTCATCTGAGGAATAGCCCGTGATTTCACTCATCTTTTGATTTACGCGCAGAAACTGCCCGGTCCTTGGATCCGCCTGAGCCATGCCGATAGAAGCGATCTCAAAGATAGCCTTAAACTGCTCTTCGCTCTCCCGTAGCGCCTCCTCGGCCTGCTTGCGCTCGGTGGTATCCACCATCGAGCAGTCAAAATATCGAGCTTTCCCATCCTCTCCCCTCACCACCCTGGCAACAATGGAGCCCCATATGGGAGCCCCGTCCTTTTTCTTCAGCTGATGTTCGGCGCTGATGCTCCCGTGGGCCAATAATTTATCCGAAAAAACATTGCGTTCCGATGGATTTACATATCGTTGTGCTGGGGTCAATTGTCTCAGTTCTTCAAAAGAGTCAATTCCTAACATTCTGAGAAGGGCAGGGTTTGCCGCCAGATAACTACCGTCAGCTCCCGCTGTGGTTCGATAGATTCCAATGGGCGAGTTCTCAATGAGAATTCGATATTGTTCCTCGCTCCTGCGCAGGGCTTCCTCCGCCAGCTTCCGTTCGGTGATGTCGATCATGAAACCTCTAAGCTTCACCGGACAACCACCGCTCGTTTCCACGCTTACCGTGTCTCGAATCCAGGCGATGGAACCATCTCTTTTTAAAAAACGATATTCAAAAACGTGTTCTTCACCGCATCTGGTACGCTCCGCGCAGTAATTGACCGCCCACTCCCTGTCGTCCTCGTGAATACGATCAGCCCAAAAAGCCATATCCGTCCATTCATGAGAGGGGTAACCGAGTATGCGTTCCCCTTGCGGAGCCATGTACAGCCACCGATCCGATTGGAGATCGAATTCCCAAAGTGCCGCTTCCGTACCTTCGGCCAACTGACGGTATTTTTGTTCACTCTCCCGCAACGCCGCCTCTGCTTGCTTGCGGTCTGTCAGCATCTTGTTTGCACATTCTGCCATCTGGTCAAGTTCAAGAAATTTAATACTTTCCCGGTCGATTTCTTGATCAGAGTGTGCTGCCCTGTCAAAAAATAGAATAAACAAGTTGATATCGCTCTTGAGCCCGTTGCTCAACCAGCCAAAAAACAAAGAGAAAAGCCATACAATTACTGTAGAGATAAGGATAAAATAAAATATTTTTTTCTTTATCTGATTGTTTAATTGGTCTTGCATCGAGGCAATATTAGTTTCCACATCATCAAGATACATACCGGTACCGACAATCCATTGCAAGTCAGGGATTCCATATATAAAAGATACTTTTGGAGACTCTTTGTCTGAGACGGTTAATTTTACCCAAGAATAATAAATATAGTCACCTTCGGGGTTTAAAGCGGCATCGTACTCCTTCTCAAAGACATTTTTTGTCTTTTCAGGATCTCTATTGAAAATCTCCCACAATTTTTTGGTTCCGGAAAAAACCTCTCCATTTGAGACTAAAGCATCGCCATTGAATCTATTAACAAAAATATATCCTTCTTTTCCGAACCGCATTCTGCTGATAGCCGAGAGTAGGTCTGATTTCTTCTGACTCTCAACATCATCAACATACAAACCGGTCCCGATAAGCCAGTGATATGGTTCAAATCGTGTGACGAAAGAGATTTTCTTGAAGTCATTTCCAGTTGCCCCCGGTTTTGTCCAGTAGTATTCATAAAAACCCTCACCGGATTGCTCCATGATTTCGACCATATCTTTAATGACATATTGACCACGTGTATCCTGCATATTTAGCAGATTTAATCCCTCCATTTGAGGTTTATCGGCAAAGAGTAGTTCGACGCCATCCATGCGAGTTATGAAATAATATCCGCTTCCTTTTTCAAATCGGAGTGGTCTTAATGCATCCAGGATCATTTGTTGAATCTTAGCTTCACTTTCTTTGTCTTTGTTCTGTTGATAAATATGTTGAGCGATAGAATATGCCTCATAAACTCTCGATTTAATCTTATTCCTTGTCGATGTCTCGGTTTGTGTTTTTTCATAATGAATCACATCAACAACACGATTTACTTCCTCTTTGACCATCTGTTTCTGACGGTCAATGAAATCTGTGCGAATTTGATCAGCTCGGAACTTGAAATCACGATATGAGTTGATAGCATCAATGGCAATAAAGCTCGCACCAAGTCCGATCAGAAAAACGATTCCCCACACCTGAATTAGTTTGATAAGACTTGTTTTTTCTTCCATAATTGCTTCCTATCCTGGCAATACGGGCTCGCTTGAGGCCCTTGAAAATCCGGTTGATTTTGTGCAGACCATTAAATCCCTTATCGAGGAAATCATCATCCGAGATACCAAACTTATCAAGACTCCTTCCCATCGAGAACGGCGAATGGGTACCCGAGTGGGGTCGATTTGTACTTAGACTATTGACGGCTGGAGAGCTGGATAAGGCCCATGAGCCCAAAGAACGCCATGCAAACCCTCCATGCGCTGCCGTGAGTGTCTGCACGCCCTAACACCAGCTCTCAGCTCGCGGCAAAGAATCTCAACCTAATCGAACATAGCGATTCACTTTTAATCTCCATACACAGCGGTCATCCGTCATATGAATCCGCCTGTTTCATGGCGGGAAGATAGATATCGACGCAGGTCCCTTCGCCCGGTATGGATGCAACATGGATGTGTCCATCGTGTTTCTTTATTATTGAATGAGCGATGGCAAGTCCCATCCCCATTCCCTTCTGGGTACCCCTGGTTTTGGTGGAAAAATAGGGATCGAAAATCTTGTCGAGATTCTTCAGTGGAATGCCGAGTCCAGAATCGACAACGGAGACCTTCACAAACTTTCCGGGCTTCATAAATTGGGACTTCCCCATTTCATCTTTGGCGGAAATTTCGGCATTCTGCGCGCTGACATGGATGGCATTCCCCTGGTCCGTGGCTTCCCGGGCATTTTCCAGCACGTTGCAGAGAGCTTGATAAATTTGAGAGGGATCTACTTCTGGGCACCACAAATCATCGGAAACAGTCAGAGCGTTCTGAGCCCTGGAGCCGTTAAGAATGGTCTGAAAAGCTCTGGGAAGGATGTTGCCCATATTCACCGCGTGTTTCACCGGAACATGAGCATCGGAAAGGGCAAGGAATTTCTTCACCAGTTCCCCGGCCCTTACCGCTCCATTCCGGGCTGCTTCCAGGTCCCGGAAGGTACCCTCTTGAGGGTCCAGCTCGTCTTGAGCCATTTCGATATTTCCCAAGACCACTCCGAGCAGGTTATTGAAGTCGTGGGCAATCCCTCCAGCAACCACACTCATGGCCTCCAGCTTTTCCAGCCTGAGAAGCTCCCTCCCCATTCTTCTGCCTTCTTCCTCGGCTTTCTTTCGTTCAACAATCTCAAGGCGCAGATTGTCCTCCGTCCGTTTGATCACTTCGTAGGCACGCGCATTGGAGATGGTCAGCCCGCAAATCTTCCCCATGGCAACTGCAAGGTTGAGGTAACGGGTCAGATAGCAAGGGAAAGTGACGCCGCCGACCTTGATCATGCCCAAGGTTTCATTCTTGTGTCGAACTCGAACAAGAAAGCCCTTTTCGGGTTCAAGAAAGATGGCGTCATCGCTCAGATCGTTGGGCCTTGGCCATGACACCTCGTATGTCGCAGGACTTGAGCAGGTCTGACCAAGAGCGAAATCGACCACTGGGACGTACGCCAGTTTCTCGGGAGCAAAAAGCATGTTGAAAAGATCCAGGACGTCTCGGATGGCCTCCGTTTCAGTCTTTATCTCGGTCATTCTGGAAATGAGCTCGTAAGCCATGGCATAGTCCGCAGACTTCCTCTCGGCTTCTCGAAGCTTCTCCAGGTTGCTCTCGGACCTCCACTGAAGCACGATATTTTCAATGCGAAGGCGAAGAAAGCCCAAACCAACCGGAACCACCTCGAAAGGACGATTCACGAAATTGGCGAATTCACTGACGCGATGGACACAGTCCGGTATCACCCCTGTGTTCAGTAGTACCAGCCGGGTGCATGATTCCTCAAAGAACTGCCGCGCTGTCGCTTTGTCAAATCGCCAATCGTGAATCGTCTTCTTCCAGTTGAGCAGCCACCCGGGCGTGAGCATGTAGCAACCCTGCGAAAGATAGCCGTCTACCGTTTCCTTGGGGGCAACGAGATAGAAACACTGATCGAACTTGTGGAAACGATGGGAGTCCGCCTTTGCAGGGGAGAGATCATGCCCTTGGACACACCATCCGCCCAGGACCACCGATGGTTCCCCGTCTTCACGTTGTGCACCGGCGTCTGTTCCCGACTCCTCTTCAAGATGTCCGGGACGGGTGCAGCGCACGCGAAAGAGGTCCACGTCGACATCATCCAGCTTGAGCTCTTTTATGACCGATGCGACCTCGGCTCCGAAGTTTTTACACGCCCGAATATAGAGCTTATTTCTCATAGGCTGAGGTCCAGTCGAGCGGATACCTGCCCCACTCATTGACGGTTTCCGATATGGCGAGCAAGACGTCCTCCGGCACCTGCCAGGGAATCTCACCATGATTGTCTCCCAGGATGAACCCCCCTCCGGGGCCTGCAGCTGCAAGGGCGTCCTTGACCTTGGATGCCGATTGATCCGATGTCCATCGGCGCATTTCGATCCCGTTCAGGTTTCCCAGGATTGTCAGTTTTCCCGCACTGATTGCTTTTAACTCAGCCAAATCCTCCAGGACGCTGCCCCCCACGATAGCCGTCCCGGTTTGGGCCAGATCGCTCAAAATGGACGCGCAGCGTCCCGAAGCCATGTGCGTTGCGGTGGGACCTTGGATGCCTGCCAGAGTGCGCCTGGCAACCTCAAATCCTGTCTTCAGGTAGGTCTCTCTGGGAACAATGGTCGATGAGGAAACAGGATCAAAATAGCAAATCGCCGTCGCTCCTGCTGAGAGTTGTGCATTGGCCCATTCGATGCAAAAAGCCGTGTTGGCTTCCATGAGGCGCGAGAATAGCGCGGGTCGCTCATAGATGAGCTTCAGATAATTTTCGAAGCCCATCTGCATGACGGGGAGGGAAAAAGGTGACATCACCACACCAACAATGGGCACATCCGGGCCCCCGCGAGATTTCAAAAGCTCAATGGCCTTCAATACCTTTATCAAACAAGGGGAATCGGCAACTCTCGGAGGTGCCAGCACAGTGATGTCTTCGGGATTGCGAATAAGAGGGGTCCCGGAATTAGGGGGACCGTCATCGCGATAGACGACTTCGCCCCCCCAAGCTTCCACATCCACGGGACCGTAAAAAAACGCATAGAAGAAATCCTGCCTGTACTTTTCCCGCAAACGGAGTTGACCTTCCGCCACGTTTTCGGCCCTGGAAAAGTATTCCCGTATGGTCATTCCCAGTTCTTTGGCACCGTGCATCGTTACGGGGAGGAAAAGAGGAACACGATCCGGCTCTTTTTGCACAAGGGTGGTGAGCACTCGCTGGAGGGGCGTCATCGTCTCTGGTTTCATCCGATCTCCTTCCACACGCGGTTCACGATCTCAATGGCTCCCGAAGCTGTTGACGCCGAGGCGTTCGCGCCCACCTCCTCCCACAGGCGATCGTCAAATCGAAAAGGGGCAACCCCCACCATAATCTTTACTTTCATACCGGCTCGATCCAGCTCTTCCCTCACATTCTCGACCTTGAGCGCAGACGGAAGCATGAGGGTCGAAATCAGAAGGATTTTGATCCCGTCCTCTTTCACTCGGTCCACACAACCACGGACCCCCATTTGCCCGTAGTCCGCCAGATGAAAACCGCTGGATCGCAGGGTGCAAGTCACAATCCGCTTACCCAGCATATGGTAGTCTTCGAGGACGACAATGGCCATTTCCGGGCTTCTGTGGTCCACATCGGCTGGCAACAGCAACTCATCCACCAGGTCTTCACAAATCCGCCCTGCCATGTAGACCTGCGACAGTGCTACCCGGCCATGTTCCCATCCTTCACCAATTCTCTCCAGAACAGGAGTGATTACTCCCTCTATCAATTGGAACGGAGTTCCCGCGGTTCGGTGCGCCGTCAAAATGGATCTGGCAGCCGACCGGTCAAGAGACAAAAGTGCGCTTTCAAGCTCGCGCTCAGTACTTGACGGTTCAATCATAGGTCCCGTCTCATCCTTTGCATATCGATCCCATGAACTTCAATTTTCGCCACACCCCGCCATCCTTATCGGCAACCATCGTGAGACTATTGAGGACGATTCTCGCTCCTTCATGGGGAATTGAAGGATTCATGACCGACCATAAATCCCTTGATCAAAAGGAGCTTGGGCGACCCAAGAGTCCTTATATCGCCATTCTTGGCACATAGACAAATCCTCTTATCCTCCGAGGTGTTCCATTATGGTTTTTGCGAGAACATCAGGTTGAAACTTTGCGATAAACCCGTCCGCCCCTGCCTGCTCCGCTTTGGCCTTGTTGGAAGGATTGCTCAATGAGCTATGGAGGATGATTTGCATTTTTGCTGTTTCCGGCAACAAACGAAGCTTTCTCGCGAAGGTGAAGCCATCCATTCCGGGCATTTCAATGTCGGAGATCACCAGGCTGAATCCTTCTCCCCCATTCTTCTTGACATAGATGTCTTCAATCAGTTGGAAGGCGCTGACAGCCGATTCGATAACCGTGCACTTGATTCCGGCTTGGTCGAGAACGGATTTCACCGACATTCTCGCGGTGAGTGAGTCATCGACCACAAGCACATGGCGCGATCTGACGTCTTTTGTCTGTAGCTCGTTCCTCATCTGAGCAGTCAGCGTATCTTCAATGCCTATGACTTCCGCCAATATCTTCTCGATATCCAGTATCTGAATGGTCTCGTTCTTGTCGGTGTAGGCAATTGCGGTCAGATAAGCAGATTGACCGAGCAAACCGGTGGGACTCTTGATGTCTTCCCAGCTTCTGGTGATGAGCGAATCGGGATTATTTATCAATAACCCATTTACCGCATTATTGTATTCACAGACAACGACGTAGCATATGACGTCCTTGTGTCGGAACGGGGGCATGCCCAGGACTGCCGCGAGGTCTATAACGACTACTGCTTTATCTCTGAAATTGACGGTACCGATTATCGACTGATGAGACAAAGGTAGTCTGGTGATCGTCTTAGGACATTCTATGATCTCGATTATTTTGAAGACATTGATCCCGTAAAGTTGTTGATCGTTGAGATAAAATATCAGCATCTCCATCTGGTTCGAAAGCGCCAGGCTTGTTCGTTTGTAGACCTCATCGAAAACCGTGTCCATCGCAATGCCTCCAAAAGGTCGAGTGGTTCGGAGCTCTGAGTCAGATCCCATTTTCAAAATGACAAAGACGTGAAAACTATCTCCGTGGCCTTTCTCAAATTCGTTGCGTGGTGAAGCCCATGCGTAAAGGCTTGGGCCTACGCAGACGATCGTTCTAAATCATATGGTTTTCATCGCAATCGGTGATCAAAACCATGTGGGCCGTGCTCAAAGTCCTGGACTTCTTTGGCCAGACTTTCGTGAATTGCCTTTTGGGGGCTAATTCACCTTATGTTGAAATCAACGATATCCTCGCTATTGGTTTTCAGTGAAGTTTTCCAGAGTGAATTAGGTCGTGATCCAGTTTTGTCGGTTCTTGTTGCAGACCCCAACCTAGGATCAGATAGCTCCCCGGGACGAAGCTCAGAAATCCCCGTATGCATCTTCATGATCGAAGGGAATGATCTCTTCCTGCCGGTCTTGCTTTGTTCCTTTCCTCGCGTATCGTGCCTCTTTGCCATTGCCCTGACTGCGGTCAACAGCTGACATATGAGAGATGAGAGCTCTCCGAGATTGAGTCGTGCTGACATTAAGCGACGCATGAGTAACGGAAGATGTGTCATGGTTCCCTTTTCGGGCTCCTTCTACCAGGCTCACCCAGTCTTCCACGTAGCCTCTCATTTGCTCTGCCTGAGCGTTGAGCTCCTCCGATGCCGCGGCGGATTCCTCCGCGTTGGCTGCATTCCGTTGGGTAACCGCATCCATTTCGGAGACTGCCTTATTGATCTGGTCAACCCCCTGCGATTGTTCATGGGAGGCCGCTGCGATCTCACCGATGAGCTCTGTCGATCTCTTTGCCCCCCTGGCTACGTTTACAAAACTTGCGGACATCTGCGCGACGCTCTCAGAGCCTTCCCGGATCTTTCTGACTGAACCATCGATCAGATTTGCGGTCGTTTTGGCAGCTTCGGCGGCCCGCATCGCCAGGTTTCTCACCTCATCGGCAACTACCGCGAAACCTGCCCCTGATTCACCCGCCCTGGCTGCTTCAACCGCGGCATTGAGGGCAAGAAGATTGGTTTGGAATGCAATCTCATCAATGGTCTTGATGATCTTCTGGGTTTCCTCACTCCCCCTTGTGATTTCTTCCATGGCCTGTGATAGTTGTTCCATGGAGGCATTGGCTTCATCGATAACCCTGGAAGTCTCGGTCATTAGTTCGCTAGTTTGCGTTGCGTTTCGTGCGTTGTGACGAGTCATGGAGGCCATCTCCTCCATGGAAGACGAAGTTTCTTCAATGGCCGCCGCCTGCTGGGAAGCGCCTTCGGCAAGCTGCTGACTGGTCGAGGAAAGCTGGGTGGCTGCCGAAGAGACCTGTTCGGCCCCTTCGCTAAGACCTTCGATGGCGCTCGCTATGGGTCTGGTGATGCTTCGAGTCATAAAGATCGCCACAAAGATACCCACCAGCGCCGCTCCGATAAGTCCGCCGATGAGAATTGTCGAAGCGGAATAAAGAGCCTTAACGGATTCGTCTCCAATGCCCATGGTCTCTTCCATTCCTTTGGCAGCAATCGCTCCAACTTCGCTGAGCACTTGATCGCCTGCTTCGCCACGCTTTCTGTTGAGCTCCTCAACGGCCATCCAGTCACTCAGGAGAGCTCCCAAGGCCTTGCTATACTCACGAGCGGCATCCTTGATTTGGTCAATTTGCTTGAGGTTTTTTTCTTTTTGGGTGATCGCCCGCAATTCCTCCAGTTTGGAATCTATGGCGCCGAAGTTCGACTGCGCCTTCTGAATCAATTCCGGATTCCGAAGCGCCTGGGCTTTGAAGTTTGCAATGCGAGTGGCGTTCCCCAAGTCAACGACGTCGTTCATGAGATTGATCTTCTTGACACGGTCCAGTATCTTCCCTGAATCAGTGAAGCCCACGACTTCAAAAGTCAACGTTTTGTTTTGGGACTCAAGAAAAGGGTAGCAGTTCTCCATGTATCGGGCTGCGGCATCATCGAGCTTTTTCCTTTGCTCAGCAATGTCGTTGTTTCTTGCCGC
>Ga0351856_1105_pt1 | contig 17784 bp, 11 predicted proteins | sample BONcelHFGM3001D8_FD_206798 | JGI IMG/M metagenome (GOLD analysis project Ga0351856, IMG submission 206798) | Enriched cells from coal bed in the Powder River Basin, Montana, United States - BONCAT cells FGM rep2 HSBNCT.FGM.300.1.D8 ... | reverse complement strand
TAAAATGCACCAATTTCGAATCGGCGGATTTCCAGTAAGGTTCCCAGTCTTTTCCGGTTTGTTCGCCCCATTCACGGGTAGCTGAAATGTAGCCGATGGGTGCATCAAACCACACATAAAGTACCTTGCCTTCTGCTTCTTTCAGCGGAACATTTACGCCCCAGTCGAGGTCGCGGGTTACAGCACGAGGCTGCAGTCCATGGTCGAGCCACGATTTGCATTGGCCGTAAACATTGGTTTTCCAGTCATCTTTGTGGCTTTCAAGTATCCACTCGCGAAGCCATGGTTCATATTTGTCGAGGGGCAGAAACCAGTGTTTGGTTTCGCGCATTACGGGAACACTTCCGCTGAGCGCTGATTTAGGGTTAATCAGGTCGGTGGCATTCAGGGATGTGCCGCAATTTTCACACTGGTCGCCATAAGCTTTTTCGAATCCGCAATGCGGACAGGTGCCGGTTATGTAGCGATCGGCCAGAAAGGTCTGGTGTTCCTCATCAAAATATTGCAGCGATGTTTTCTCAATAAACTCGCCTTTGTCGTAGAGGTTTGTGAAGAATTCGGAAGCTGTTTTGTGATGGACAGGATTTGATGTCCGCGAATAGATATCAAAAGAAACCCCGAAATCTTCGAAGGATTTCTTAATAATGTCATGATATTTGTCAACCACCTGTTGCGGGGTAATGCCTTCTCTGCGGGCTTTGATGGTAATGGGAACTCCATGTTCATCGGAACCACCGATAAAAACCACATCTTCACCTTTTGATCGGAGGTAGCGAACGTAAATATCGGCAGGCACATAAACTCCGGCAAGGTGGCCAATGTGGATAGGGCCGTTTGCGTAAGGCAGCGCGGAAGTTACTGTATAGCGTTTAAATAATTTGGCGGCAGAATCTGACATTAGAACGGATTTTTGGAAATAAGATGCAAAGGTAAATTCTAATTTCTAATTTCTAATTTCTAATTTCCAAATTCTTCTCCATAGCTATGGGGATTCGATTTTGGAGTGACCTGACAAGTCTTCTTTTTGTCTTGTTAGGTCTTCTTGTTAACATCAGGAATTAACTTCGGTGAGCCGGGCTTCGCTACGTTTCGGTTTGCTCGAACAAGTCTTTTCGCATATTTGTTTACATTTGCTGGAACCATAAACTCAATAAAATGAATCTGGAAAATCTGATGTACCTGAAATTGCAGTTTATAGCTGTGCTGATGTTCATTCTGGCAGAGCCAGTCAAGGCCCAGCTTCCCGGTTATCCGGATCCGGTTTTTACGGAATACTTCAGACTGAATTCCGGAGGATGGACAGCGGGGGATGCCACCATTTCGGTGCCTTTGCCTGATGGTCGCACCATTTGGCTATTCGGTGACAGTTACCTTGCGGATGTTAACACAATCAATAATACGCTTCCCTGCCTTTTCCAGATCAGAAATTGTATGCTGGTTCAGGATTCGGTCAATTTGAATCAACTCACAACCTATATTGATGATTCCCAAACCGGGGTTTTGCGTTCAACGTTTAAACTGGGGCCGGACGATCCTGCAATTCTATGGCCCGGCCATGGATTTACTGATGCCGATACTGTATTTATCTATCTTGATGAAATCGATGGAAGTACACTCGATAACCTTGGTACTTATATTGCCCGGCTGCAATTGCCATCACTCAGCATTAATAGTATCAATCCGCTTCCCGCATATGGTGGAATTCAGTCCGGAAGGGCAGTTATTACGGATACAGCAACCGGTTATCGTTATATTTATGGCAACCGTCTCAACTGGATTGTGTGGGAACCTGTGATTGCCCGAACTTTAATAGGAACAAATTTAGAAGCACCTTACCAGTTTTATACCGGTTCGGGCTGGTCGTTTAATCATAACCTTGCAGCAAACATAAGTAGCGATCCTGTTTCGCCGGGGTTCAGTGTGATCGCAATGAACGGCAAATTCTACCTGATAACTCAGGAAAATGGGTACCTCACCTGCGGCCTGGGGCGTGAAATATATGTTTATGAAAGTGACAAGCCCTGGGGTCCTTTCATAAACCAAACATTGGTGTATACCATTGAAGATACGTTCAACGGAAATTATCTGCTTACTTACAATGCTCAGGCACATCCTTCATTTACCGAAAACGATGAATTGTTAATTTCTTATAACCTGAATGATTGGGTGGATACCCTTCAGCCATATATTTGCCCTTCGCAATGCATTAATCTGTCTCGCGATCGGTTGGATGCCGACACCTATCGTCCGAAATTTATAAGGGTGCCATTCAATACGGGGGTTTCAATACAACCGACAATTGGCACGAGTACGCTACTTTTCCAAAATCCGGTGGAAAGGGGCTCATTAATCAGGATCGCCGGCAACCATACCAACTGCACAATCAGAATCACTGACATTTCGGGAAGGGTTTACTCTCTGGAGAATTTGAATTCGACCAATCCGTTAATTACTGCACCGGGAAAGCCGGGAGTATATATACTGCAGGGTTTTAGCGACGGGCAAGTTGTTTTTACAGAGAAAATGGTTGTGCATTAATTATTGCTTAACAGCAAAGACGCATCCCTTATTTACAGGACTTTTATAAATAAAAAATGCGCAGCCCAAATTGAGATGCGCATTTTATTACTACAAATTCTTCACGCTGATTTTCTCAATAATTCTCCTGTTTCATTTCAAAATGAGCCAGCGGATGTTCGCAGGCAGGGCAGTTTTTCAGGGCTTTTTTCCCTTTGTAATGATATCCGCAGTGGCGGCAAACCCAGATGATTTCTTCATCTTTCTCGAAAACTTTGTTTTTGTTGAGGTTTTCAAGCAGCTTCAGGTAACGTTTTTCATGTTCCAGTTCAACACTGGCAACCAGTTTAAAAGTGTTTGAAACTCTTTTAAAGCCTTCTTCTTCGGCAATCCTTGCAAATTCAGGGTACAGAAGTGTCCATTCTTCATTTTCACCTTCAGCTGATGCTTCAAGGTTTTCAGCGGTGGTTCCGACCATTCCGGCAGGATAAGATGCAGTGATTTCAAGCATTCCGCCTTCAAGATATTTGAAGAACATTTTCGAATGTGAGTCTTCCTGATTGGCTGTTTCTTCGAAAAAAGCAGCAATCTGCTCGTAACCGTCTTCACGTGCTTTTGCAGCAAATAAACGATAGCGCCTTGCAGCCTGCGATTCTCCTGCAAATGATTTCAGCAGGTTCTTTTCAGTTTGGGTTCCTTTGATTGATTTTTCCATATTTTTATTTGTTTGATTCCAATAGCGGTTTAATCTTTAACAGCAGGATTCTTTTAAATTTTCCTTTCCGATCACTTGCTACAAAAATAGTGAAGTAAGATTAAAACTAAAGGGATCAGAAGCTTAGAATCATTCTAAATTTCATTAGGGGATATTCTGTGGAGGAATATAAAATTAACTTCCTCAAATAAGCACATTTATATCCCCCTCTTTTCCCCCTTTTGGAAAACTACGGTGAGTACACATCTTTTGACAATGCCCATCCTTCATATATATCGTAAAATCTTCGTAAGCCCATCCATAAGGTTGTGATTCCTGGACTTCGTTCAGATTTATACCCTTTCCAGCCACCAAGACGAGCAATAACCCACGTCGCTCTGGCAAGGGAGTTAATCGGATAAGGGTTCTTGAGTTTCTCCGTTTTTCCTTCAAGTGCCGCACATTGATGCTCCAAGCATTCTTGTTGTTCCTCAGTGAAGCACATTATTGATTCCAGTGTTTCCCCTTCTGGGATGCTATAGCAATAGCGCATCTGGAGAAGTTTTGTTATTGTGGCTAACATCAATAGAGATAGCTTTTTTATAGATCTAGCCGATTCCAACTCACTAGCTTCAATGTTATAGCCTTCTTCTTTAAGAATTTTGAATATCTCTTCTATTATCCAACGCCAACTATACCATTCAAGAATACACAATGCTTCTTCTATGGTAGTTACAGGCAAGGTTGTCAATATCTTCCAATTAATTATTTGATCAGACTCAGCATTAATCTCTTTTGCCTCAACTGAATATAATTCTATCTCGCTTTTTAAATTCTTTGATGCTGAACCTGGCCGTTTTAATTTGATCGGACAAAAACGAACCTCTAGAATTGCAGTGCGTTTAGTTTGTTTTTTTCGCTTGTCACCAGGCATATTTATTGAGTAGGTCCCTGCTACTTCACACGCTGCTAGCTTGTCAGATAGTTTAATACCCTCGGCCAACATTCTGTCGGATTTTGATCGAATCAATAAATGTGTTTTGGTGTCAGGAACAATTGCAAATTGATCGTAAATATCGCCTTCTCTATCTTGAACAATAATTACCGTTGTTGCTTCTGCAAGAGATTCCTTTGACTTTATGGAAGATTCAATCCACTTATAGGATTCCTTCTGCTCAATAGGAAGTTTTTTGTACTTCCGATCATATTTAGTTGTTTTTTCATTTGACCTATTCCAAACCTTAATGTCAGAAAATCCAATAGGAAAACCACATTGGGCATCAACAACAAATGACGGGTGAACGAAAAATCCCAAGCCAAAATCCGAAGATGTTGTAGTCCCGATTGAATCATCTATTTGAATTCTATTCTTGTGATTGTAAAGGTTTATTTCCGAGGTGTCCTGTATGCTTAGCACAACTCTTCCTTTAACCGATAAAAAGCATTGTTTAGTGATCTCTTTAATAATTGATTGCTCTGTAGTTTTTTTATTCCCTAGAAATCGATACCATCCACGCTGACTGGCATAATCGCTTGAAATTTGCCTAATGGAATGAATGGATTTTGAAAATAACTCTCGGGTCATTTTTATTGCCCGTTTTTGGAGTCGCGCATCTCCAAAGCAATTTTCGAATTTTAGCTCCATACTTTTTTAGTGTACAAAGCTAATAATTTGTGTACACACCGTAGTTTTGGAAAAGGGGGACGATTACTTTCGTTTTTTTATACACATTAGTTTGCAGAAAGTCCAGTTAGGTCAGGTACTCAAGTGGGGAAGTTATTTCGACAGTTTCACTATGCAAAATAAATTACCTTTGATCAATCAAATCCTAATTATGATCACTCCTGCATTTCTTAAGCCCGGCGACAAAGTGGGGATTGTAGCAACTGCCCGGAAGGTTTCTCCCGAAGAGGTTGAGCCAGCCATTAAAACTATGGAATCATGGGGGCTGGAAGTTATTACAGGTGCTGGTCTTTATCTTGCAGAAAATCAGTTTGCGGGCAACGATGATCAACGTGCTTCCGATTTACAGAGGATGCTTGACGACCCTGAAATTAAAGCAATCATTTGTGCAAGAGGAGGTTATGGCACTGTAAGGATTATTGATCAGCTCGACTTTTCGGCTTTTGAAAAACAAACTAAATGGATTGTTGGCTTCAGCGACATTACGGTGTTACATTCTCACATCAACAAACATTTTGGCATAGAAACACTACATGCAACCATGCCGCTGAATTTTCCTGGTGATGGCTCACATTCCGGTTCGGTGGAAGCACTCAAAAGCGTACTTTTTGGCGAAGTGGCTGATTACAAAGTTGTAACAGGTAATTTATCGCGCCCCGGCCATGCCAGAGGGGAAGTTGTGGGCGGTAACCTCTCCATACTTTATAGTTTAAGCGGAACGGCTTCTGATATTGAAACCAGAGGCAAAATTCTGTTTATTGAAGACCTTGATGAATATCTTTACCACATCGACCGCATGATGATAAACCTGAAGCGCAGCGGAAAACTCGAAGAACTCGCAGGATTGGTAGTGGGCGGAATGAGTCAGATGAGAGACAATGCTGTTCCTTACGGAAAAAGTGCGGAAGAAATTATAGCCGATACCGTAAAAAACTATAAGTATCCTGTATTATTTGGTTTCCCTGCCGGACATATAAAAGACAATATGCCGCTCATTTTTGGCCGTGAAGCGTTGCTTGATGTGGCAAAAGATAGTTCCGGTTTGATTTTTACACAATCACAAAAGACAAACCAGAAAGAGAAAGTGGGCAATCTTGTGAAACCTGTTCTTTTTATTACTGCTTTTTTTGCATTGATCTGGTTATTGTACTTTTTGTTGCTGGGGAATCAGATTTAATGATCACAGATTATTGTATTTAAACAAAAAGATAGAGGTCATTATTTAGATTACGTTTAAATAGCGGTTTTTCGAAAATATTACTTTGTTTGTAACTAATCAGCCCATTAAGGAATTACAATTATTTGCGAGAAAGCGCTGAAAATGTTCTGCTCATTTTTAAGAGCAGTATCTAATACAGAACGCAGTATTGCAAACTGACTGGCGCCATTGTGGGACCTAAAGTAACCGGATATTTTATGTTTGACTTTTATATTTCGGATAGCTCTCTCCGACCCGTTATTGTCGGGTGGAACTTCCGGATTGAAAAGGAAGGTGAATACAAAATGCTGATACTTGATCATTCTTCGATGAAATGAAACCAACTCTTTGTGCTCAGGATTAATAGGGCTTTCTAATGAGTCGAGCAATCGGCGTATGAGTTCAGTTCTTTCGGCATTCGGTGTGTTATAGTCTTTTGGCAGAAGTCTTCTTTTTAAATGGATGGCATCGCAAAGTATTTCTTTAAATAACATGGGCCAAGCGCTATCATAGCTTTCATCCAGATGATTAAGCTCTCTTAGCAGATGCGCAATACAGATTTGATGCGTTAGTGCAATGGGTTCAAAGTGACTTTTCCAACAATCATGAACCAATACTGATTTAGGAAATCCATCTTTAAAGTGTTCACTAATTGTTTGTGTCCCACGGTTCATGGAGGCAACGATATAAGTTAGTGTTTCATTTTGCCAGGTCCAGAACCACCCTTTCTTCTTGCCAATACGCGTTCCGGTTTCGTCCGAGCCTACAACTGTTGCTTGCTGAATTCGGTCATGTATGAGATCATATGCAGGTTGCGCTTTAAGTGTGGCACGTTGTAAAACTTGATGGATTCCGCCTTCGCTTATTGGTAAAGAAAATACATCGTTAAACATTTCTTGCATTCTTGCAAAAGGCAAAAAATGACGGGCATGGAAATAGGACGATATGCATTCAACAGACTTTCCGTAGCTTATTCCGGATGTAACTTCTTGTGGAAAAGAGCCGGAAATAGTATGTCCACAGGAACATATGCGTTTAAAAACCTGATGTTCTATATACTTTGGTTTTATGGGTGGTATTTCGACAATCTGTCGCTTTTCAACCAGTTCAGCGGGAAATTGGCTTACATCAAGCCCACAGTGTTTGCAAAACAACGGATTGTGTACAATTATTTCATCCGGGAATTCCACCATTTCAAGGGTCTTGCCTTCGTGCCCGGGCTGTCCGCCTGGCTTTTTGCCAGAAACCTCGCGAAGGCTCTTTGTCTTTAATGGACGATTCTCATCTTTCGAAGGTGGAAGGGAACTGTTGCGGCTGTTCTTAGGATTTTCGTATTTAGCCAGACGCTCTGTAAGTGATTTATTAATAGCAACTAATTCCATTACCATTGACTGAAGCCCTATGACTAGCTGCTCAAGTTCATTGATTCGTTTGTCTTTGTCGAATGGGTTTGCTATCATGACAACAAAGTAAAACACTCAAAGCGCTCAATCCTAATAAAGACAAGGCTTTTTACAAACAGCACCCCCAAATATTTGTTGATAACCATCTAATTTTCAAATTCATATCCCAATGTGGCAGTCATAATTGTTAATAACCATGTATTTCAACAAAAACCTTAATTTTAGGGGCTGATTAGTTACCTTTGTTTTATGGTAACGATATTTATAAATTTGTAATTCGAATGTCAATTCAAAAGGAGATAATTCCTGATTTTTTTAATGATACAATAGATTTATTCTGGGTGTAGTAGTAGTTTGAAACAAAATCAGAATAGTGTTTGCCAGAGTACCCTGTATTGATCATAACCAAGATATATTGTATTGAGTGGAGTTGAAGTAACTTAAACAGGATATGGCAAAGTATGAAGTAGAAAAAGTAAAAGCAGCCAACGATCTAGAAACAGCCGAAAACGGTGCAAGTCGTGCATCAATGATGGCCAGGGCATTGCTAGAGTACGGACATGGCTTCCATTTTGAAAAATGTTTGCCCGAAGCAGAAGATGCATCGCTTAAAAGCAGCACATTGAATAAAGCTATAATTGAGAATGGTATTTCCATAACAGCCAATCCCAATCCGGCCAGTTCATGGGTTGCCTTTGAATACGAACTTCCTTTTAATGTTAGTAAAGGAGAAATCCTGGTAACAGACATGCATGGAAGGACAATAGTTTCGTTCAAAGTAACGGGAAATGTCGGACAACAGGTATGGGATACCCGCCAGATTGAAAAGGGTATCTATATTTATACTCTAAAAGCCGGCACCCTCAACAAACAAGGTAAACTGGTAGTTCAATAATGTTTCATCTGGTTCATCCCGGAATACCCCGGGATGAACCATTTTTCTTTTCTTCAATGAAAAATATTATTTTTACAATAATTCTCCTATTCTTCAATAATTTAATTTCTGCCCAAAATTATAATATAGTTTGGCAACAATGTTTAGGAGATGAAAAGTTCACATATAATCATTCTGTTGCAAGCTTAACAGATGGTTTTTTTCTTACTCTAGGGATTAACTCAGGTGAAGGAGTTACTAATTATCATGGCAGTGCTGATATTTGGGTTATAAGAACCGATTTGCAGCACAACACATTGTGGGAAAAATGTTATGGCGGTTCAGATACCGATAATCCACGCAAAATTGTACCTATAACCGATTCCACCTTTTACATCTTCGGTTCCACTTGGTCGCTTGACGGGGATGTGCATTCTGGCACTTATGGATTTAACGATGTTTGGGTAATAAAAATTAACGGACAGGGTGATATTTTGTGGGAGCAAACATATGGTTCACCATACTACGAAGAACCGAATGATCTTGTTGTAACCCCCGATGGTGGATTTGTTTTTACCAATCGTGTAGGCAGCGATGGAGGTGATATCAGTCAGTATTTTGGATTGTATGATGTATGGATGTGTAAATGCGATGCTGATGGGAATATAGAATGGGAAAAGACATTGGGCAACGAAGGAATGGATAATGGGGTTTCCATGATAATCAATAAAAAAGGCAATATTTTGATGATTGGTGCAGTGCAATGGCCCGGCGGAATGGTTACCTGCAATCCGCAAGGAGAATTAGGCAATGTATGGTTGGTGGAGCTGGATATGTTGGGTAATATTGTTTGGCAGGATTGTTATGGTGGAAGCTATTATGAAGGTGGAATGAAGATATTGGAGGTGAATAATGGGTATATCTTTGCTGCTTTCGCTCGTTCAAATGACGGGGATGTGTCCGGCCATCATGGTCCATCTGGGCCAGGTGGTACAATAGATATATGGATTGTAAAGATAGATACCCTAGGCGAGATCATTTGGCAAAAATGTCTTGGAGGAACAGGGTATGATGTCCCATATGCAATTTTTAATAGTAGTAACGGGGATATTCTGGTTTTTAGTCATACTACATCCAACGATGGTGATGTATCAGGCAACAATTCGAACCCAGGTACTAATGATGTTTGGCTTGCCAGGATTGATTCCAATGGTGTGCTGCTTGGTCAACATTGTTTTGGAGGCAGAGGTGATGAGTATTTGAATAATCATTCGGTAGCAAAAATAAATGATTTCCGGTATATAATCTCTTCGCGGACTCCGCACAGCAGCGGTAGTGTGCAATGCTCCATTACTCCATATGATACCGATGCATGGTTTTTTGAGATAAAAGACTGCGAATATTACGCCCCTGCCATTCCTGCATTGCCAGAAGGTCCTGTCGAAGTGTGCACTGTAACAACAATGCAAAGCACATATAACACACAGCCAGCCGCGAACTCGCATGGTTATGTATGGGAGATAAGTCCTGTATCTGCCGGCATTCTCACTCAGGACAGTACAATGGTAACAGTAATGTGGGATACAAGTTTTAAAGGTACTGCCAGTTTAAGGGTATTTAATTTTAACGATTGTGGCAGCAGTGCCTTGAGTGAAACCCTTAACATAAATGTTGAAACTTGCATTGGAATAAACGAAATTGAAGAAACTTTTGTCAGGGTTTATCCAAATCCTGCGCAAGATTATGTGGTCTTCAAATTAAAAAAATCATTACCTTCGGGTATGATAACCATAAATGATATTATGGGCAGAGAGGTTGCTTCTTTGCCGGTAACTGGTGAGAAGACAGTTTGGCAAACAAGCGGAATACCCTCCGGGGTTTACCTTTTCCGCATCGAAAGTAAAACTGCGATTGCTTCAGGTAAACTGGTGATTTTAAAAGAATAAATGAGTTTTCAACAGCCTGGGCTGTTGAATGAATTTTAACACATTGGGCAAAAACCTTAAAAATAAATGAATTATGAAAAATTTTTTAACATTGTTTTTCTGCATAGTCAGCTTTGCAGCTTTTTCACAGAGTTTTATAAAATCGTATTCTTTTTTCGGAAACGCTGAAGCTGCCCGTGTAGATTTCGAAGAAACCGGCTACAGGATGATTGGCTCAGGCAGGGATATTAGTGGCGATTTTGTTTTTGTACTACACCTGGATTTTTTTGGAGACACCATTAAAACCAGAAAAATGTATTTTAATTTTCAATTTTTTCATGGACTCTACCCTTGTCTGGAAATTACAGACCATGTTGGCAATCATTATATTGTTATTTCGCGCAGCTCTGATTCAGCCCTTATTGTTAAGTATTCTCCCGAATGGCAGGAACTAAGGCGAAAAAGCATCCCAACCTTCGACACTTACCAGACTTACGCCATAACGCATACTGCCGACGACCATTTAGTGCTTGTATGTGGAAATGATTTATTGAAACTTGATACTGATTTTAACATTATCTGGCATAAACAGTATGGCGGAGAAACCAATGCAACGGAATCTAAATCAAAGCCATATTCTATATTAGAAGCGGAAAGCGGTGATTTGTTCGTTTATTCGCTAGACTACTTACTTGTTGCCTATTTCGATTACCCGCCTCATTTTCCTTACCTGCGTATTTTCAGTACGGATGGTATTCTGCGCGACAGTATTATGACCGAACAGAGATATGAATGTTTGCCATACGAAGACAGGTTTATTTGCACTGGATTTTTCCTGAATTTAAATGCTTATCCACAGGTAAAAGGCAATTATCTGATACACCATGATCTCAATGGTGCGCAGGTTTTGGTGAAAAATCTGGCTTATGTTGACAGTAATTATTATGTGCACAGACCGGTTATAAATCATGAAAGCAATCTGATTTTCTTAGGGACTGGATACGCTGATTCTTATAAAAGTATTTATATGCACGCTGCTTCTATAGCAGGAGACAGCCTGTGGTCAAGACAGTTTTCGTTTTCTGATTTTTTCCGGAGCTGGGTTACTGATATCAAGGTTGCCCCTGATGGAGGTTATCTTTTTTCAACATATCATGAAGCAAATGACAATCAGGTTTTCCCCGGATTAATCAAAACCGATGCCATGGGCAATATCAGCGCAGTGGGGTTCGAAGAAAGTGAAATAAACCAGAAAGTCAGGGTTTATCCAAACCCAGCCGCCGAATATGTGGTTTTTGAATTGGAAAAGCCCATACAAAATGCCTCAATCACCCTGACAGACATTGCCGGACGGCAGCTAAAAACAATTGCTTTAACAGGTGAAAAAACGGTTTGGGAAACAAGTGGAGTACCTTCAGGGGTTTACCTATACAGAATTGAGGGAGCATATGCAGTTGCATCAGGCAAGCTGGTGATTTTGAAATAAATAATTGTGGAACAGACAACGCTGGCATTAGATATGAGTCTTATCTGATCATAGCGTAGAGACTTTCATAGTAATTTAAAGCGCACAAGGATTTTAAGGTGAGTTGCACCCTGGAAAAACCGGCTATTGAAACCGGAAAGTTTAACTTTGAAGCTTATTTTATAAACCTATTAAGCATAATTCTACTATGGCAGAGCACAACGACCTGGGCACAATCGGCGAAGATATTGCCGTAAAACACCTTCACGACAAAGGTTATACAATTCTGGCTACCAACTGGCGGTTCGGTAAAGATGAGATAGATATTATAGCCGAAAAAGGTGATTTTATTGTGATTGTGGAAGTGAAAACACGGGCATCATCGGGATTTGGTGAGCCTGAGGTATTTGTCAATCAGGCAAAACAGCGTTTTCTGGTAAGGGCTGCACAGGCGTATCTCGAAAAAAACAATGTCGAAAAAGAAACCCGTTTCGACATTGTATCTGTTATCCTGAACAACACCACGAAAAAAATCAATCACATTGAAGATGCATTTTATCCTGTCTTATGATGCGTTTTTAGTGTGAGGATTTTTCCGTTGATTAATCGGGTGATTTAAAAACCAGCAGAGGTTTATTTACTCTTTTAAGCAGCATTTTTGTTATGCTTGGTGTAAAAAATCTGGCAAGAACCCCCCGGTTGTGGTTGGTAAGCGCAATTACATCGATGGAATTATTTCGCATATACATCTCAAGTCCGTTGATGACATCATCGCTGACCACAAGATCGTAATGTATCGGTACTTTTTTGAACTCATTACCAATCAATTGACTCAGGTTCTCCATTTTTACCTTTTGCCACGATTTTTTGGTTCCAATACTGATATGCGCACAAAAAAGTTTAACATCAAAAGGATGCAGCAGATTGATCAGCTTGCTCATGGCAATATGATCTGATTTGTCGAAATCGGTGGCATAAAGAATATTCTTCAGGCTGTCGAAACCTTTAAAGGTGCTTTTTTCAGGAATGGCAAGCACCGGAGCCGCTGTTTTCGAAATTACTTTGGCGGTAACACTACCCAGCAAACTTTCCGATTGATGGCCAATGCCATGACTTCCCAGAATAATCAGTCCGGGCTTATATTTCCTGCTTAAAGCGATAATCTCATCAGCCGCAAGACCATTGGCCAGTGAATAGGTAATTTTGGTGTTGGATTTACTCTTTTTAACCTGATTTTTAAGGTCTTTTACAAGATTTGTAAGCTGATGTCTGGCGCTCTGTTCTGCTTCGTGGAGATAATTGGTCAGGTTAACCTGATAGGCATGGCTGGTATCAAATGGCGCCATATCAATCACAGGGTTGTAATAAACATGAAGTAACTTTATATCTGCTTTAAGCTTTGCTGCAAGCGCCAAAGCATAGCCGCATGACTTCAGCGAAGCATTAGAAAAATCAACAGGTACTAATATTTTTCTGACACTGCGTAGGGCTATAATTGAGGATTCCTTTTGGATTCCGTGCTCTGATTTTGATCGTTCAATTATTCTAAGTGCACTTTCTAAATCAGAAGCTTTTACCCTGAGTTCCACTCCTGATGATACCGCACCCTGAAGCAGGTTTTCATGAGCCAGAAAACACTCTATGCCTTCGGCCATTAGTTTTGATTGCAAAAGCAAAGCCCTGGAGTTGGAATAACGGGCGACTACTGCAATTTTCTCTTCCTGTGTGTACATGATCCTGTGCTTTTAGAGGTTATGCAATTGCAAAGGCAGAAAAATTTCCGACAATGTTACGAATATACGAAAAAAACATGAGAATATGACGATTGAGTGCCTGAATATTTTTATCAGGTTAATTATAGAAGCAGAAAAAAGTCTGCAAGAACTTAATTAAAACTTCTGAAAATCAAAAAGATAAATATAATTTAGGGGTATGCAATTCTTGACTAACTTTGCAGGCTAAAAAAAAATAGATGAGTGCGATGAAACGTATGCCGGGTAGCGACAAGCCTGGCAAGAACAAAAGGCCGGATGGTACCCCCGGAAGAGGGCGTGCCGGTAAAGGCAAAACATTTGGGAAGCCTGCGACAGGTGGTACCCGTGGATACAAGTCAGGAGATTCTCCTGAGAGTAAGGGTCCGGCAAGTGATAAGCCATACAAAAGCCGTAAACCCTATGAGGGTCAGGGTACAGGCACCGATAAGGCGCCTCGTCCATGGAAAAAGGATGATGAATCAGGAGCACCCCGCGAAAAGCGGTTTTCTGCCTATAAGCCTTCGGAGAATGCGCCTTATACAAACAGAAAACCTTTTGAGGAAAAAAGCGGTAACTCCTATAAGCCCCGCACCTTTAAAGGAAGCCGTGACGATAAGCCCACCCGCCCCTGGAAAAAAGATGAAGAGTCGGGCGTACTACGCGAAAGACGTTATTCTGATGACAAACCATCAGGTGATCGCCCTTTCAAAAGCCGGAAACCCTATGAGGGGAAAGCTGAAGGAACTGACAGGTCCAGCACCTACAAAGGAAGTCGTGATGACAAACCTTCACGTCCCTGGAAAAAAGATGAAGAGTCAGGCGCACCGCGTGAAAGGCGTTTTTCTGATGACAAACCTGCGGGCGATCGCCCTTATAAAGGCCGTAAACCTGAATCCGGAGCTGATGATACCTATAAACCCCGTTCATACCGGAAACCTGAATCTGACCAACCTGCCCGTCCGCGTAAGCCCGAAGACATTTCAGACGCACCCCGCGAAAGGCGAGCCAGAAGAGAGGATTCAACACATCAGGGAACAGGCAGAAGAAGAGAAGATGGCGAATACAGCCCGAAACGCAAGTTTCAGGAAAAAGATGAACCGGTAAGCCATCGCCGTGAAAAATCAGATATTCCCCGGCCAAAGGGAGACAAAGGTTATGGAAAAGACGGCACCATCCGACTTAATAAATTCATTGCAAATTCAGGAATCTGCTCACGCAGAGAGGCTGATCATCTGATTGAATCCGGAGCCGTATCAATAAATGGAAAAGTAGTTACTGAACTTGGGACAAAAATAACCCGCGACGACAAGGTTCAGTTTGGCGGCGAAACCCTGAACATTGAAAAAAAAGTTTATCTGCTTTTAAATAAACCAAAAGGCTACATTACTACTGTTGATGATCCGCAAGATCGCAATACCGTTATGATGCTGATAAAAGATGCCTGCAAAGAGCGTATTTATCCTGTTGGACGACTCGATAGGAATACATCGGGATTGCTGCTGTTTACCAATGATGGTGAAACTGCTAAAAAACTTACACATCCTGGTCATAAGGTTCGCAAGGTATATCACGTTGAACTGAATAAAAGTTTATCAAAGCCTGATATGATGCAGTTAACCGAAGGCATAGAGCTGGAAGATGGCATAATGACTGTTGATGAAATTGCATATACCGGAAGTGGTGACGACAAAAAGAATATCGGAGTAGTGATACACTCCGGTCGTAACCGGGTTGTTCGTCGTATGTTTGAGTCGCTTGAATATGAAGTGGTTAAGCTCGACAGGGTTGCTTTTGCGAATCTCACAAAAAAGGATTTGCCCCGTGGACGCTGGCGTATGCTTGAACAATCAGAGGTGAATATGCTGTTGATGCTATAACCTGAATTTTTTATGTAAAACTAAATTGAATCCGATAGAGCAGATCAGCAAATTTCGGGTTTTTGAATTCTGATATAAATTTCCTGATTAACACCTTTTTTTAAAAACTAAAGCTGCCTTGTGCAGCTTTTTTTATTGCATATAGGGATATTGAATATTTAAAGATATGAGATAAGCCAACATGCTCTTGCATAGTTGATAAATATTGAACAAGGGAGGTAAGTACGTATTTATACCCATATGAACCATTGTTTTCGAAAATGAAAAAGTGGTGTAAAACCGTATTGCGCTGATGCGATTCTCAAAATACTTTTGTATCATCAGTTTATGTGTAACACGCTGTTAAACAATGATTCTGAAAAATTTGTCGGAAAAATTGAAGTAACACTCTGAAAATTAAAACAATAAGACTGCATTAACACATCTGGGGGGGTGGGAAAAACGCAGAGAAGTTACAGTAAAAGCTGAGAACCTGTCGCCCGGACAGTGAAAATGTGGAAAACAAAAGGAACAACCAAAATTTTATCGTTATGAAAACCTTTACCAGGATTCTGATTGCTGCAATTGTAATTTTTACTGTTGGATTTTCGCATGAACTAAATGCTCAAACCACAGATCCCAACTGTATAGGTTGCGTCTCAAATGATTTTCAGTTTGAGGAGTACTTTGTCGGGGATGAGTTTCATATCCCTCTTGAGCCTTGTACGTCTGGGGGTCCAATATCTGCTTACTTGTGGATGCGGGTTACCTCAAATGCTACCAGATATTCTTTGTGGGTAGATTACGATATCAAGGTGACAGATCCTATAACAAATTCATCAACAATCACACATGTAAATGATTGCCTCTATGAAAATCAGGCAATTCCTGCTACATATATTAATCTTGGTCCTATAACATGGACTTGCGGACAAGTGGTGGAAATTCTGAACTTTTGCATGTCCTGGAAACAGCAAATAAATCTTGGTTGCAGTTTTCAAACACCCAAATGTTCTTCACTGGGGCCTCAAATTGTAAACGCACCTTTATCGGTAATTTTTCAATATGATATTGCCTGTAATTTAGGCTCGGGTTCTCTGGTTGGTTTCACTTCTTACGTTACAGGAGGAGTTCAGCCTTATTCCTATAACTGGAATTTTGGAGATGGCAGTACTTCCACTTCTGCTTCTCCGCAGCATACATACACGAATCCAGGCAATTACACTGCCTCATTAATCGTTACTGATGCAGAAGGTGATATCCAGTCGTATTCTCTTGTAATTAATGCTCCTTCGCAACTGCTGCTCGGATCTGTCGTAACACAAAATCCTCTATGCAATAACCATACTACAGGAACTGGTTCCTTTACTGCAACAGGAGGAGTCTCTCCTTATACCTTTAATGTTACGACCAATACTGCGAATGCAAATTTTTCTCAGAATGGGGATGTGTATTCATTCAGCAATGCCGGTCCGGGGGTTATTGAAGTTACTGTTACAGATGCAAATAGTTGTACTGCAAGCAGTTCTGCCACAATAACAGCGATTGATAATGAAGCTCCGGTTTTGACCGTTCCCACAACAGGACTTGCTTTAGGTTGTAATCCTTCATCATTGCCAACCGTAGCCAGCGTAATCACTGCAAGTTCGGCAACCGATGAATACGGCACACCGACCATTACCGCCGTAGCCGGAGAAATCACAGGAACCTGCGAGAAATCACAGACCTTCACGGTAACCGCTACCGATGGCTGTTTGAATACAGATGTTAAGACAGTTACCTATACCTGGAGCGATGATGCAGTTGCACCTGAATTGACCGTACCAACCACAGGTCTGGCCTTAGGATGTAACCCAATCCTTCCAAACATTGCAAGTGTTTTGGCTGCTTCTTCTGCTACAGACAACTGCGGCACACCGACCATTACCGCCGTAGCCGGAGAAATCACAGGAACCTGCGAGAAATCACAGACCTTCACCGTAACCGCTACTGATGGCTGTTTGAATACAGATGTTAAGACAGTTACCTATACCTGGAGCGATGATGCACAGGCACCTGAACTTACTGCACCTGCAACCGGACTAGCCCTTGGCTGTAATCCAACAGAACTTCCTACAGTACTCAGTGTAATCGAAGCAAGTTCAGCAACTGATAACTGCGGCACAGCGACCATTACCGCCGTAGCCGGAGAAATCACAGGAACCTGCGAGAAATCACAGACCTTCACCGTAACTGCAACCGATGGTTGTGGCAACACCGATGTTGAAACCCTAACCTACACCTGGACCGTAGATACCGAACTTCCGATAATCAGCACAACCGCTGTAAATAATCAGGACTTGGGGTGTAACCCTACAACTATCACTGCTCCTGTATTTACAGGTCTTGACAACTGTGCAGGAATATTCACTCCA
>Ga0351856_1104_pt1 | contig 17800 bp, 15 predicted proteins | sample BONcelHFGM3001D8_FD_206798 | JGI IMG/M metagenome (GOLD analysis project Ga0351856, IMG submission 206798) | Enriched cells from coal bed in the Powder River Basin, Montana, United States - BONCAT cells FGM rep2 HSBNCT.FGM.300.1.D8 ... | reverse complement strand
CCCAAGCCGTCTGTTGCGGCAATGGTCCCTGTATTGTGCCCCCGTTAGCGAACAATCGCACGAATCACACCGGACGTCGCATCAGCAAATGAAACCGAAAACACAAGTTCGTTCCGATTATTCAAACCGTAGTAGGGATTGAAACCCACGCTCACCACTTCCTTCTGCACTCCGTCCACGTAAAGCAGGTCGCCCGTGCGAACAACTATTTTTGCCGTGCGGGTCTCATTGTCCGTGCCCGCCGGCACCACCCATAGTCCGGTATCATTCGTCGTATCGATATTGGTGCCTGTCACTGTCGCGAGAAAAGCGACCGTTCCCCGGTTGTTAATGCCGGGTTGCTCAAAGGAGGCAAACACCGCATCCGTCGACTCCCCTGCGGAATTGTTAAATTTTCCGTCCATCGGAGCCAGAGAGGTCGATCCTGCCGAGACCAGCAATTGCACGGATCCTCCGGAGAGATTCAATTCATCATTGCGGACCCTTCCGACAAATATCCCGCTGGTAATAACGTCGTCATCCGCAATGGTAGCCGAAAATGCCAGATTGCCTCTGGATGCCAACCAAGGGCTGCTCGTAATTCCGCTGAAGGTGCCCTCCGTGCCAGGAGCCACCGTGCCGGTTCCCAGAAAAAATCCAGGCCGTCCAGCCGTTCCAATGTTGTAAATTCCGCTAAACACATTCGGAGTCGAGTTGACGTCAACATTCGAAGAAGCAACCCCCGCGTTATTCACGCCCGGTAAGGAAAAACTGGAATACGTCGCGTTAATCGGCAACCCCGCGGCACTGGTTCCGGTGCGCCCGATCAAATCCATCCGGAAGATATTGCCGAAGTACAATCCGCTCACCGTTCCATTGCCAACAATCTCCACGTCCCTGGACCCCGCCGATGACCCGGTCACGGCTCCCCGATTCTGGGAATACAGGCCGAACGGCACGTCGAACGCGGTAAATCGGCTCGGATCGTAGTCTTGATTCGCGCCGACAGCGGCCACAAAAGAACCATTCGGAGTGGCAATGTAAAGCGTGCTGAAGTTGTCGTCGTATGGATTATTGATTCTCTCTGTTACGCTTGCCCCGCTGGAGTTGATAGTCGTCGAATCGTAAGTCACGGTTCCCTGAACAAAAAGTCCGGCGGTAAATCCGACGCTTCCCTCCCGGTTGACCGCCAGGAAGTTATTGAAACTGGTTGAAATATTGGCAAAAGCGGTCGCGCTAATAGGAACATTAACTGTGTCTCCCGTGCTCTCCGGCACATGCGCGTCCAAGGCACCTTGCTCCAGACTTTTCCCCGCCACTCCAAAGTCCTTTTGCCCGGTGGTCAGAATTTGCAACTCCGCCGCCATAGATCTCGGACGCCGACGGGTCTGGCTAATGATCCGGTCATCACGAAACGAGTCGATCCCCTGCCCGTAAACAATGCTTCGATAAGAAACATCTCCTCGATCGCTGATCACCGGCGGGCCGAAAGAACCCAGATTCTCCGTTCCTGTTCCATCCTTATAACGCTTCCCCGTAAAAGCCACCCCGCGATACACTATCGTCTGAGCCGCCGCGTAATCCGCTCCCAATATTCCTGTCAGAATCAAAACCGCGAGTGTTTTAAAAAATAAAGCGGGACGGATGGAATTATTCAGGGGTAGCGGCAAAGTCATTTTGGAATCCACGTTCGCGGCAGATTGTTCCGCAATCCATCCAAGAGGCAATAAAAAACGCACCCCAGACATGCCTTTTTCACATTCAATAGTCAGCCTTGATTTCAGACATGGCATGCATCCTGCTAACACAAGATTTATTCAGGACGCGGTCCGGTCGGCAGGGTTGGTCAAAGGTCTTTGGGGGGAGCCTTTGGCATGGGCAGCCGACCGGACTGCCAACCTGAATAAATCCGACATGGGTCGCTTCCCTTTTTTTTATTAAAACAGACTCTTTATTGAAGAAACTCCATCTTCATCCACGGGCCATCCCCGGCATGCCAAATCACAAGGCCTTCTGGACCAGCTCGATCTCGTAGCCCTCAGGAGCGTCAATAAACGCAATTATCGATCCACTCGACGTTTTTGTCGGCCCGTCACTCAGAGAAAACCCAAAGGATTTCGCGTGTGCGGCAAATGCCTCCATGTCCTCCACTTCGAACGCCAGATGCGTCAGATCCACTCCCACCTGCACCGGCCCGCTTTCGTCAAACTTGCAAATCTCAATCTCCTCCTCGCTCCCCGGTGCCTTAAAAAATACCAATTGCGACCCCCTGGGACTTGTCGAGCTGCGCACCTGTTCCAGACCAAGAACATCCCGGTAAAATCGAACGGTTTCTTCCAGATTCTCAACCCGGTAGCGTGTGTGAAGCAATTTCTTGACCATGCCAATGCCATACCACGATCCCTCCTTATGGTCCACAGCCCTTCCGGCGACTTGCAAGCCGGGGCAAAGATCGCGAACGTAGCTCTCTTCAATGAGCCGCGCTCTCAAGTTTGCTTTTCACGCCGCCATATTCGGCATTGCCGCCTGCTTTGCGGCATGGCTCCTCTCTGAAGCCGCCGTCACCCTCGCTGCCCGGGGACGTCTCTACAACGACGTCAATGCCATTCCCAAACGCAAGGCCGCACTCGTCCTGGGCACCTCCAAATTTATCTCCGCCCGGCGGGAAAACCTCCATTACAAATATCGCATCGAAGCCTCCGCCGCCCTGTTTCACGCCGGAAAAGTGCAATACCTCATCGTCAGCGGAAACGGAATAGACCCCCACTATAATGAACCCGATACCATGCGCACGGATCTCGCTGCCCTCGGCGTCCCATTCGACCGCATCGTCTGCGACTACGCCGGCCTGCGGACGCTCGATTCCGTACTGCGTGCCGGCCAGATCTTTGGCGCTCCAGACTGCATCGTCGTCTCCCAACCCTCGCACAACGAACGCGCCATCTTCATTGGGAGAATGCACGGTCAGGACGTCCTCGGATTCAATGCCGCCAGTGTTCCATTTTTCACCGACCCTAAAACCGCAATCCGCGAACGCCTCGCCCGCATACTTGCCGTGCTCGACACTACCGTGCTGAACAAGCAACCTCAGATTCTCGGCGAAAAAATCCATTTGGAAACCTCCACCACCGCAGACCGCCGCCTCCACTAAATCCCATGCCGCCCTCACCTCACCTGCGCGCCGAAAACCTCCAGCGCTCCTTTCGCATCGCTCGCGCCTCCATCCCCGTGCTCCGCGGAATCAGCATGCAAATCGAAAAAGGCGAGTCCGTTTTTCTCTGCGGTGCCTCCGGAGCCGGAAAAACCACCCTCCTCTACACCCTCGCCGGCCTCGAACGCCCGGAAGCAGGCTCCGTCCATTTTGAGGAACAAAACCTCTACGCCATCGGCTCCGACCGCCTTTCCCGCCTGCGCAATCAACGCATGGGCTTCGTTTTCCAGTCCTACTTCCTGCTTCCCGAACTCACGGCCCTCGAAAACGTCCTCGTTCCAGCCATGATCAACAAGCGCAACGCATCCGCCCCCGCCACCAACCTCCTCGAACGCGTGGGACTCCAGGACCGCCTGCACCACCTCCCCTCCGAACTCAGTGGCGGCGAACAACAGCGCGTCGCCATCGCCCGCTCCCTCATCAACGATCCCGGCATTCTCTTCGCTGACGAACCGACCGGCAATCTCGACTCCCAAACCGGCCAATCCATCGTCGAACTCCTCCTCAACCTTGTCCGTGAAGACGGACGCACCCTCATCGTCGTCACCCACGACACCGCCCTCGCCGCCCGCGGCGACCGGATTTTGCACATCGAAGACGGCCACCTCGCGGAGTAAATCCTCGAAACTTCTACTTGCATCGGCAAAACAGGAACCTCATATTCCCTGCTCTTTCGCCACGACCCTATCGTCCAGTGGCCTAGGACACCGCCCTTTCACGGCGGTAACACGGGTTCGAATCCCGTTAGGGTCGCCATTTTTCTCTCTGAAAATGGCGATTTACTCTGTAGGCAAAAAATCGTTGGTGATCATCTGTGGCCGTTCGAGCCTGTTTTACGTTGGGGAAAATCGGGGAAAGATATTTTGCAATGGGGGCTGGTTGATAACAAGACCGGGCCCATGGAAAATAAACCACTCACGGTTCAAGAGGCGGAGGACCACCTCACCATCGGCATTAGCACCCTTCGCCATTACCTCCGGCAGGGTCTCCTGAGCTATATCGTCCTGCCGGGTAATGATCATCAAACCACCCGGGAGGAACTTGATGCATTCAAAAAAGCACGGACGATACCGAGAAAGGACCGAAAATAAGTGTGCGCACTCCCACCTTCCTGCCGTCTGACGTGCGTTGCTTGGACGTTGCCAAAGTGGCAGCGGTCTTTGCGGGCCTTTCGCTGCGCGCCGCCGATTGTGGGCTCAAAGTTGAAGGCCTCCAAATCTCGCCTCTCGGCGGAATTGCTGGTCCTATTGTGCAGATAGTCCTCGTTGGTCCCAGTGCTTGAGGCCAAGCATTCACTAGGGCGTGTTAAGATAATATCGACATATTCGAGGGGAAGCAGGATGATAGGAGAATGGAGATCACCCGAGAGCAGTATGAGCGCATAGCGCATTGTTTTCCCAAGCCGCGAGGCATCCTGCGTTACGACCATTTGACGGTTCTCAACGCGATCCTCTTTATTGCGGAAAACGGAGCCAAATGGCGCAGGTTGCCCGAGCGTTATGGGCATTGGCACACGGTTTACACTCGTATGAGGGATTGGGCAAAGAAGGGTGTACTGGCCCGTGTGTTCGAGGCGCTGCAACAGGAGCAGATCATTCAAATCAAGGTCGAGGCGGCCTCGCTCGACAGCACCTCCATCAAGGTGCATCCCGACGGCACCGGGGCTTTAAAAAAAACGGTCCGCAATCCATTGGACGATCCCGCGGAGGACTTACGACCAAGGTTCATCTGGTTGCCGCAAATGAGCGGACAGCACTATGTTTCTCCCTCTCGCCCGGGCAAGCTGGCGACGGCCCTGAAGGGCGAAAACTCCTGAATCGCTGGAGCCCCAGCAAGCCGCTGGGACTTGCATCGATGGTGATGGATCGTGCTTACGAAGGCGATGAAACCAGGCAGTTGCTCCTCTCTCTGGAGTTGGCGCCGGTGGTGCCGCCCAATCCCCGCCGATTGAATCCTTGGGAATACGACCGGGAACTCTATAAAAAGCGCAACGAGGTCGAACGTCTCTTCCGCCGCCTCAAAGCCTTTCGCAGAATCTTTTCCCGCTTCGACAAACTCGACGTGATGTTCACTGCCTTCATTCACCTCGCCCTGATCTTCGATGCACTTCTTTGTCTTAACACGCCCTAGCTGGAACGCCGGGCAAACTCAATAATCGGGGATTTATCGAAGCCGTTCTCTATCTCAATCGAGTGGGAGCGCCATGGCGGAATCTTCCCGCAGAGCAGGGCTAACTGGCATACGGTTTACATGAGATTCCGTCGCAAGAAGGAACGCGGGATCTGTCGGCGACTTTGGAGCAATCTCCAAGTTACCCACTTTACACCAGCTCGGGCTCTTTTCATCGATTCGACCACGATTCGAGTGCATCACTATGCCGCTGACGCTCCAAAAAACGGCTTCAATCAGGCTATTGGATGCTCTCGGGGTGGACTGACCACCAAGATTCATGCTCCATGCCGCAACCATCGCCGAAAATTGATGCGTTGCCCTCCATCTCACCGAAAGCCAGGCTCATGATGCTCGGCAATTTGAATCCCCCTACGAAAGCCTGGAGGCAGACAACGTGCTGGAGTCCGCCGCGCTCGACAAAGGTTTATGAGGCCGCATCCGTGACCGATTGGCCTTGGATGAAATCGAGCCCGTCATTCCTTCCATCGCTTCATGCTCTATAAAACTTCCTTATGACCACGAGCTTTATCGCCAGCGCAATCGCATCGAGCGATTCTTCAACAAAACCAAAGCCTCCCGCAGGATCGCCTCCCACTACGATAAATTCAAAAATTCCTTCTTCGCCGCTCTCCACCTCGTCGCCGCTTTCCTCATCCCCTCAGCTACACCCTCCACCGGAGGGTGGTCTCTCCTCGGTGGTATATTTCAACCCTGCAAGCAGTTTTCGGAACTCCTTATCAGAAATCACATCGCGACATTAACCGGAATTTTCGCCTGTAGGCCCATTTCACCGGATGGGGAAAACACACAGGAAACGGAACCATTTGTATATTCCGCAATCCGCCGACATGTCGCCAGTTCAAGACCGAGACTCGACCTCGGCTTGCCTTCCGCATCCGGAACAAATTGATAGGGTTCAAATAAGTTCTCGATTTTTCGACTCCCCAGCAGATCACCGCTTATCCCCGTTCCGCTGATCTTTAAGCACCAATAGAAAATTTTCCGCATTTTCGGGCAAAACCTCCGCCGAAAGCGTCACTTTCTGCGATCGGTGCGACGCCATGCTTACGAGCTTTCTGGCAATCATCGATATTGCACCTGAAGGCCCTTTCAATTTTTGCTTGAGGCTGTCCGCATCCTCAATCACCAGCGAAATCGAACGGTCTTCGAAATTCCGGGGCAGTAGAGCAAATAGTTTTTCAGGCACAAATTCATCACTCAACCCCGCATCCGCCAGATGCGCTGCGCCAATGTAGTCTACGATCTCCATCAAGATGTCGTGCAAATGCTCACCCGCACGCTGCACCTCTTTCGCCCACGACGCATGCTCACGATTCTGCACCCCTTGCGAGAGAAGATCCGAAAAACCAAGGATGATATTTAACGGTGTGTTGAACTCGTGGCAAAGGAGCGAAAAAAAACTGTCATGCACGCTCATCAACCGATCGTGCATTTCCCGTTTGCGAAACACTCGTTGATCGTAGGCCTCAAATCCCCGGGAAATAACGCTCTTCAAGTGATTGCGCTCAAACGGTTTCGTCAGGTAGTTGAAAGCACCGTGGTTCAGCGCCGAAATGGCGCTTTCCATGCTTTCGTACGCCGTCAAAATGATCACGTTCTGAAGATCCTGAATTTTTTTCAGCCGCTTCAGTGTCTCGATCCCGGAAATTCCCTCCATGCAGAGATCCAGTATGACCACCGGATAAGTCTCCTTAAGGGAGGCATCGATCGCTTCCTCACCCGATGCCACGGCAGTCACATCGTAGTCATCTTTCAGGCACAGACTCAGTGTCTGCCGCACCAAAGGTTCATCATCGACGACTAGCAGTTTGCGATGGCTGGCTTCTGCAATCATGTGTCTCCTCGATTTCGCCCACTGTAACGCCCGGGAAGGTCACCGATCATCCCTGCCGGCAAATCTTCGCCTCTCGGTTCCAAAGGGAGGAAGTACGAGAAGATCAATCCTTGGTCATCTTTCACGCGGGCGTTTAGTGTCCCGCCATGATGCCTTACAATAAAATAACATGAAACCAGAAAAATCCCGAATTCCCGGGGATTTTTGCCCCGCAAATTGAACGGATAGAGGAGTGTTTCTTCACGCAGTTTTTCGGCAATCGGCTCAAAATCCTCAAATTCGACATTTACTCCGAGTAACTCCCCGTCCCCCACGGACGGAAAAACCCGCAACACAACCCGGCTGTCTGCCGGAAGCGAAACAATCTCCTCCGCGATCATAAATCGAAACAACTTCTCGATTTGATTCGCGACCCCGTGGATCATCGGCAACTCCGTTTCGATATGGCTGACAATTTGAAGCCGCTTTTGCTGCCGCATAAAGGATGTCTCCTCCAGTGCTTTTTCGATTACAGTCCGTAGGTTCACCTTCTCGAGTTCGGAGAAGTTTGGAGGAACGCTCACCTGCTCCAGATCCTTCAATGTGTGCGCTACATCAAAGACATGTTTGCGAACGTCTTGCAGGAATTCCAGCGAATAGCTTTCCTTTGTTCCCTCACGCTGTAGCAACTCATCGATCAAAAATGTCAACGGGCACAGCGCGTTGTGAACATAATGCCCGATCTTGGCGGAAATAAGACCGATATCGTAAACACGATCCTCCAGTAGTTTCGCCTTCAGCTCATCAATTCTCTCACCTACAAATCGCGCATCGCTGTACTGCCTTTCGTGTTCATCAAGTGCATCCAGAAGCGTCCGATCAAGCTTCTCCAACTCCCATGGCTTTGAGACAAACGAATACACCGCCCCTGCATTGATCGCCTCCACAAGCACTTCAAGATCCGAATACGCCGTCGTGAGAATCCGAACCGTCTCAGGAAAGCGATCCCGCACGACCTTGAGCAGCTCAACTCCACTGAATTCCGGCATGCGCTGATCAGTGACAATGACACCGATATCCGCGGATCGGGCCTCCAAAATTTCAAGCGCCTCCTGCGCAGACCGTGCGGAATAAACAGGAAAATGGTCGCCAAATGCCCGCGTAAAATACTTCAAGGCCATTGCCTCATCGTCGACCATCAGAACGCCTTTCGGACTCATGTGGCGAATTTTGCCGCTGTTTTCCGAAAATTACAAACTCGATATGTCCCAGCTGGAAAATCGATCCGCAAGATATTGCAACACATCATCCGCCGAAACCGAAGTGCATTCGCCCAGAGGAAGCTGCGCCTCAACTCCCCCCGATTCCCCTGACGTCACAATCAGCCGAATTTTCCCGAATTCCGCAGCTCCGAACGCAGCGGCCATTTTCAGCAAATTCACAGAGGCGCAGAATGCATCGCACGAACTCAACACAGCAAACAGCGAGCGAAATACGCCTTGCAAATCCCCCTTCTCAGGATTCACGGCAAACTCGATTTGCAGTTCCATTGCGTCTCCACCTTCATTCACGCAAACATTCATCCCTTCCACCACCGGCCCTTGCTCACTTTTCATTGCTCCGAGAAACGCCTCCAGCGATGCAGGCAGTCCCGCATCCATCGCCCGCAACTTCGCGCCCACCACTTCATCCAGATGATCGAACGACTCGGATGTGGCGCCGGATGCACCGCCGCCAGCAAGCATCTCCAAAATCCGGCTCCCCGCATGGTACTCACTTTGAATCAGGGCGCTTGCGTCGAAATCTCCTTGTGTACCCTTCCCTCCACGGGAGACGGATAGATAAATCTCCGGCGGCATCGCTGCAATTAGCGCGGAAAGTCCACTGCGCAGATTAGCCTGTTCCCCATCGCTCCACGAACGGCTTGCCAGCAGCAGCCATTTAACCCTGTCACTGCAAACAATTCGTTGCAGCGTGGACATTTTCAATGCCATCAACTCATTGCGCTCCGAAAGCACGTGAAAATAATCCGCCGCCCGCTGTAGCACCATCCCCAATTCCGTAAGATCCCACGGCTTGACGACATACTGGTAGATGTGCCCGCGATTCACCGCCTGAATCGCACTGTCCAGATCCGAGTACGCCGTCGTCAAAATACGGACAATCTCCGGATACTCCTGCCGTGCGATCCCAAGGATTTCCGCCCCCAACATCTCCGGCATTCTTTGATCCGAAATCACAACTCCAATCCTTCCCGCCTCACGACGCAATGTCTCGATGCCCTCCTTGCCTGACATTGCCGTAAAAATCTCAAACTTCTGCGAAAACGCCATCTTGAAATACTTCAGCGCCTTCTCCTCATCATCGATGTAGAGCACTCCACATCTATTTCCCGAATTTTCGTTTAGCATAATTTTAACGCCTCCTCGGCCAGCGGCAAACTAAGGGTAAATACAGCGCCGCCCTCACTGCGATTTCCCACCCGAATACTCCCCTGATGAGTTTCCATAATCGTATGGCAAATACTCAAACCCATCCCCATGCCCTTGCCCACATCCCTTGTCGTAAAAAATGGTTCAAACACCCGGTTGAGATTTTTTCCCGAAATACCCGGTCCATTGTCGGAAAATTCCACCACCGCCATCTCATCCACCGCCCGGCCCCGGACCAGGATCGTCCTCTGCCCGGACGGCGGATTTTCCTCCATCGCCTTCGCTGCATTACTTAGTAAATTAATAAACACATGCGTTAACTGGGTATTCTGTGCGCGCACGATAACATCCTCCCCAAAATCCACATCCAGATGAATGCCTTCCAGCTCCCTTGCCGCCAGCCTGTGAGCCGCCCAAAATGCCTGCTCCAGCGGAAAAACCGATTCCGCACCAGGTTTTTCCGGATACGCAAAATTCCTAAGATGCGTGATCACATCGCGGACTCTCATCATCCCCTCCTCCACGTCGGCCAGCACCTCCCGGATATCCTCGCTCAACGAATCCTGATTCCGCCGCGCGAAACTGATCGCCGTCAGCGTGTAGTTCAGCGGGTTGTTTATCTCATGCAGCAACCCGGCTGAAAGCGAGCCGATCGCATTCATTTTTTCGCTTTGAATAAGCATCGACTCCGTCCTGCTCAGTTTCTCCAGAGCCTCCATTAATTCGCTATTTCTGCTTCTTAGATCGCGCTGCAAGCATCCCGACCGCAGTAAATTCCCCACTCTCGTCAGCACCTCGACACTGCTAAACGGTTTGGTTAAAAAATCATCCGCGCCTGATTTCAATGCATCGATTTTGGATTTCTCATCGATCCTTGCCGTCAGCATAAGAATCTTGAGATCGCGGTTTTCAGGGTTTTCACGCAGCTCACGGCACACCGCAAGCCCATCCTTCCCCGGCATCATCCAATCCAGAAGCGCCACATCAGGCCGATGCGCCTTAACCAGATCCGCAACATTGCTGCCACTCGACGTCTGGACCACCCGGTAATCATCCGTAAGGAGCGAGACAATATAACGCCTCATGTCGCTTTCATCATCCGCCACCAAAACAACCCGATCCCCACTGCCCACCACGGGCAGGTTTTCATCCTCATTCCACGAGCGGTCCCGCCAGCTTCGGTCCGCCGAACGGAAAGCCTTTTCAAACGGCTCATCAACGCCCGTCAGCATCTCATCGCCAGCAGATTCCGTCCCGGTTTCTTTTTCCAGAGCAGATTCGGCAGCAACCACTGGCAGGCAAATGCGAAAGACCGTTCCCCGTCCGACGGCGCTCTCCACCTCCAGCCGCCCGTCGTGCCGCTCCACCAGCTCCCTTGCCAGCGCCAGACCGATTCCCACACCTTGATTTTGATTCGCCGCATTCCCACGCACCTGGTGAAAGCGGTCGAATACTTTCTGAATGTCCTCGGGCGGAATGCCCACGCCCGTATCCTCCACCTCCAGCACCGTCTCCACATCCCCTCCAGACCATCGAACCGTTATCAAACCACCCGCAGGCGTGTACTTGATCGCATTGGTCAAAAGATTGATCAGCACCTTCTCGATGGCCCCCGGATCCATCACCGCCTTCACCGCGCCTCCCGTATCATCGACGCGTATCTTCAGCTGTTTCGAATACCCGATATGCCGGATGGAATCGACAATCCCTTTTACAAAGGAATCCACCTGGACTGTTTTCTTCCGCAAAATCTCCACGCACTGGTCGAGACGGGTCAGATCCAGCAAATCATTAATCAATTTCAACAAGCGCAGGGAATTCCCGTGAATCAACAGAAGACTCTCATGCATCCTTGCCTCAAGAGCATCCCCTCGACTTAGCAAGGACTCCACCGGCCCAAGGATCAGCGTCAACGGAGTTCGCAGCTCATGGCTGACATTGGAAAAAAATTGTGTTTTCAGCCTGTCGAGATCCTGCAATTCGCGATTCTGCGCATCAAGCTGGTGGCGCAAACGGAAATCCTCAAACCGGACTCGCGATAAAAACATCGTAATGCCCACACACACGAGCGTTGTAATCACAAGAAACGAGCTATTGTAACCAAACAAAGGCAGCGCCTCCGCAGCGGGATACCCCGGACTCGCAAAACTGGCAACCGAATAAATAATCAACGATCCCACCGCCATAATGAGCGTCTCAAACACCGTCCATGGCAGCAGGCTCGACCAGCACATCAGCACAAGAATCACTCCCGCGAAATAGGGCGACCGCACGCCATCCGTGAGGTAGATCATCAAGCTGAAGGAAGCCGTCATGATCAGCAACGAAAGCACGCCAAGGAATCCGGAGAGGATGCGACTGGGCTTTTCTTTTTTAAGAAAAAGAATACCGATCCCCGCAAGAAGCAACGCATCCACGCCAAAGCGAATCGCCACAAACTGCCCAAACCGGGCGCGATAGAGAAAATAATCGAGCAAGATACCCGAAGGCATTCCAACAAGCGCAATCGCATTCGCCACCATCACGCTGCGCGACAGCTCCCGGCTATTGTGCTCTCGATAAGCCTCGGACAGCCGGCTTTCCTCAGAATCCATCACATTGCAGCTCATTCGGATTTTCGAATTGTCAGGAAAACATTCACCCCCGTGTCGTCGGCAAAAACCTCGGCATCAGAACCCTTTGGCGCCAGGGATGCCAGATGGGCCTCGTCCCGGTAGATCAAATACCACTCAAGAAGATGCTCCATCATTGGCTGATCCGGATTATTCGGATGCACATTCGTCGCCACCAACAGCCCCCCGGGACGAACCCAACGATGATACAGTTGCAGCAAGTTCCGGCAGACATTATCGGGAAAATAGTCAAACAGTCCCGCGCAATAGATCATGTCATAAGTCGGCAGGAAGCCTTCGCTCTCCAAATGGATGTTTTTCAAAAGATCATCGATGGATTTTTGAATAAATTTAACCTCCGGCTTGCGTCCGCTTTCCTCCATTGCACTAAGCGTCCTTGCCTTCACATACTCCAGCGTCTCCTCGTTAAAATCCATCAGATGAAGCGCTGAGTGATTTGCCAGTTCCTGTTTGCGAATAAACCGCTGTATCTCAACCGCCGGACCGCACGCCACCGTGAGTGCCGTAAATATCCGCTGCTCGTCCGTCACCCGTTCCGCCTCCTCAGCCAGCAGCCTCTCCAGAATGGTAATGCGGTTGCGATGCGCCAGGCAGGCCGCCACGCTGGTCGTCAGCTCATGGTAAATCTTCGCGTAGGTCGTACTGCCAACGGATGGTGATTCCTGAAGCATCATATTTACCATCTCGTAATCGCCAGCGTAGCCAAGCGGCTTGTAAAATGAGCGCCACACAAAGGGCGCGCACAGCATATAAGGATGAATTTCCCGCCGCGCAAAAACCTTGTACGGCGCCGAATCCTCGTCAGGAATCCTCCCTGCCTCCGCCTGAAAAAGATTTAGCAATTCACTAAGTTTTCCCGCCACGGCCCCTTCAATCGAATCCCGAAATTTTATGGGTTCCTCCTGATCGGCAGCGCCATCCCCCACCACCGCGGTCTCCGCCTCCTCGATCCACCGGCTGGCCTCCGCCATAAAATTCGAGAACTTATTCACCGCAAGCTGATAGCTATCCGAGACCTCCAATCCCTCCTGCCAGTCGTGAATAAACTTCTCGATTTCGTTCGTCAGCATTGCTCCCGACTCGACATGAGCAAGATTGCTCCACGAATCAATAAGCGTTACTGACGCGATCACCATCAAACCCGTCGCCACCAGACTGGTCACCACTCCCCGGCCACGGTAGATCACCCGTTCGCCGCGCATCACGGAGATTTCCTGCAAAACCTCGCTAAGCTGAATCAGTGAAAACGGATTATAGACCTCAAAAACCGCCACGGACCGCGAAATATGCACCAGAGTTCCACGCCCTTTAATGCCAGAAGTATTGGTAAAGGAAACGATGCTATCGATACCGGCGAGCGATTTTTCCACAATTTTCTCCAGTTATAAGGTGCCGCGTTATTTTAAGAAAGTTCGAATCCTGCCGTATTTATGATGGCCACAGCTTGTCTCGAGCCATTGCGGCAAGTTGCTTAAGCGTTGGTCCCTTGAGGAGTTCCATTGCGGAAAACCGTATTCCAATCCGCTCTTCGATGCCGAGCCCCAATTCCAGAACCATCAAGGAATCCACACCCAATTCGTTTAGCTTCCGATCCACAGGGATCGCATCCACCGCCATCTTAAGAACGAAAGCGATTACTCCCAGCAAATGCTCCTCGATCGCCGAGAGCCGCTGCTCCTCGGTGGCGTCGGCGAACTCGGCTCGAATCTGCGAAGTTACATCGTTGCCCCCCACATCCGCACGCAGTCGCAGCGCCAAGAATCGCGGATCGTCCGCCAACCCCGGATGCGCATCGTGCCAGCGCATCCAGTCAACCTTGAACACGCCGGCCTGGGCCACCGAACGCCGAAGTATTTGCTCCAGAGCGCCAAGAGCTTCCTGATCGCTCAACCCCGTAATTCCCGACGCTGACAACACCGCAGCAAGACGCTCATCCCGTGCGACCACCCCGGACTCGGCAAGAGCCCCCCAGTTGACCGACACAGCGGGAATTCCCCGCGCCCGTAATTGATGCGCCAGTCCATCCAGAATGCTATTGGCCGCGACGTAGCTTGTTTGGCCGCGATTACCCACCAATGCGGAAACCGAGGAATAAAAGACGACAAAATCCATCTGCTCCCTGCCTTCCAGTGCCCTCGTCAGATTCAGCGCACCCGCCGCCTTTGGCCGGAATACCCGTCCAAAACTCGCCTCCGTGACATCCGCCATCATCGCATCATCGAGCACCATGGCACCGTGAATCACCCCGCGCAGCGTAAACGGCCCAGCCGCCGCATGCCCGATCAGATCCCGCATCTGCTCGAAATCCGTCACATCGACGGAAAGCACCTCCACCTCGGAACCGTGCGACACCATACCGCGCACAGCCTCTTCGATCCCGGGAGCCTTCATGCCCGAACGACTGGCTAAAATCAACCTCCCCGCGCCCTGGGCGGCGAGCCACGATGCGGTCATTAATCCAAACCCGGACGTCCCCCCCGTCACGACATAGCACCCGTCCCGCTGAATCACCGGATCGGCGCTCGACGATTCCGGCACTTCGACCTCACCCGATGAAAAATCGAACAAAATTTTCCCAATCTGCCGGCTTTGCGACAGTTCGCTGAAAGCTTCGTGAAACGCACCTGCCGGAAACACACGAGCTGCCACCTGTCGGAAATCCCCCTTTTCGAAATGCGCAAAAATCTTTCGCAATGTTCCTCCGATCACTTCCGGACGCTCTCCAGCAAGCCGATCGATATCCACGGAAGCAAAGAGCACATTGCGATTAAACTCACGCAGCGGCAGGCTCACGTCCTCGGCGGCATCATTTTTTCCGATATAAATATAACGCCCGCCAGCCCGCAGCAGGCTCAATCCGGCATGCATCACCGCGCCACCCGGAACCCCGAAAACGACATCCACCCCTTCGTGTGCAGTCGCCTTCCGAATCTCCGGAGAAAAATCCAAATCGCGGGAGGAATATACATTTTCAATACCCAGTTCGCGCAATGCCTTCCATTTTTCTCCGCTGCCTGCCGTGGCAAAAATTTCCGCTCCGATCCACTGCGCAATCACGACAGCCGCCAGTCCTACTCCTCCCGTAGCATGATGAATCAACACCCGCTCTCCCCGCTGGAGCATCGCGACATCCACCAATCCACGGTAAGCCGTTAAATAAGCGACTGGAATCCCCGCGGCATCCATATCGAGCGCAGAAGGGATAGCCACGGCCAATTCCTCCGAAACCGTCGCATAGCTCCGGAATGCTCCTGGCACCAACGCAACCACTCGATCTCCCTGCACAAACCTGCTGTTCGGGCCGCAACGCAACACCACACCCGCGCACTCCATGCCTGGATCCGATCCCCAAAACGTATTCTCGAGCGCAATCGAATTCAGACGCCCCTCAATCTTGAGCAGGTCCCTGTCACCCAAAGCCGCCCGATGCACTCGAAGCTCGACCTCCCCCACACCTGGCTCCCGCCGCTGCACGGATTCGAAATGCAGGGAATCCAGCCGCCCCTTCATGCCCACCCGCAGCTCCACAGGCTCCTCCAGCGAAACCGCCACCCGCGTCCCCTGCGACGGGTCCTCTTTTTGCGCACTCAGAATGCTCTCAAATCGTTCTCCCCCGCGATAGGCCACATCACCCCTCAGACGCTCCGAAAGCTCCGCCAGAACCTGATCCACTCCATTCGCCTCCGCATCATCGTCAAGGTCGACGGATCGGCAAATCACGGAATCGAACTCATTTTGTGCCGTCAGTCCGATGGCGCTTAGCGGAAATGCCGGAAGATTCGGCACGCTTCCGGCAGCTCCCACCGGCTTTGCCTTCCGGGTAACAAACATCACGCGGGTTTTTCCGGAGCGCCTCGCTCCCACGGCCTGTAATAGCCCGATTGCTTTTTCACACAACGCCACCGCATTCGCCGTCTCGCGAGATCCCCAAAAAACCACCACCTCCCGGCAGCCGTCATGCGTTTCCAACAATGCAGCCATTCCCGCGAAGTCCATTCCCCGCCCGTCATCAGCCCCACGCTCCACCAGCACCGCCTTCGGCAAACGCGCCGCCAGCGCCCTGGCAAGCTCGATATCAGAATCCTCCGCATCCACCAGCAGCAGCATTCCATCGCCATCCATTTCACCTCCTCCCTCCCGGGGCGAAGGCTTCCAACGAACCTCGTAAAAAAGCTCCTCTCCGAATTTCCGGCTTTCCAGATCGATCACCCGCAACGCCAGATTGCGCGCCTCGGCATGCACGTTGCCGTCGAAATCCGTCAGCCAGACATTCGCCACGATCTGCGCCTCGGTCTGGCTGACAATCTCTCCAAACGCAAAACACTCCTCCGATTCCGGACGGGAAAAATACCGAAACTGCTCGAACGAGAAGGGGACAAAAAGCTGCGCGCCGCTCGAACAATAAATCACCGCCTGTAACGCCGCATCGAAAATCACCGGATGCAGCGGATGCAGCTCCTCCCCGGCAACGCGGCTCGTATCGATCCTGACAAAAAAACACCCCTCCCCCGTGCGGGCCTCAACAACCGGACGAAAAGCCGGACCATAGCGCAACTCCCGCAGGCGCAGCCGCTCGTAAAAACCATCCGTGGAAATCGTCGTGGAGCATCTCGCCTTTTGTTCCTCGAGATCGGCCTTGGGCGGATGCGATTCCGGCAGCGGATAAATCCTCCCGCGGCAGTGCCGTTGCACATTCCCCTCCTCACCCTCAACACGGCTGTAAATAGCAAACCCGGACTGTCCTTCGTCGAACTCCGTCAGCAAATATTGCAACTTCGAATAATCGATGATCAATGCCCGCTCGAAGCTCACATTTTCCAGCAATACTGCGGGCCCGCCATGCACCTTCCCATTCAGCGCCAGAGCCGCCTCCACAAAACCCATCCCCGCAAAAAGCGTCTGGTCCTGCACACCGTGATCAAACAAAAATGGAAAATAATTGCGGTTGATCTCGACCTCCCAGCATGGCGACGCCCCAGGCACGATGCGGTTTAGATATACGGCTCCCGGTAAACCGAGCCGCTCCATTTCGGAGCGCGAGGACTCGATCCAATGCCGCTGGCGCTGCCACGGATACTGCGGTCCCGCAAGAAAACGACCCTGCCGCGGCGCAAGCATCCCCCAATCCGGATCGAACCCCGCGCAATACAACTCGCCCAGCGTCTGCATCACCCGCAGCCGCTCCGGCTCCTTCCGCCGCAACGACGTAAAACAGACCGCCTTCCGGCCGAGCGCCGCCGCGCACTCCTTGATCGAATTGCCCAGCACCGGGTGCGGCCCAATTTCCAAAAATAACGCATGCCCCCCCTCGAACAGCGCCTGCACCGCATCGGCAAACCGCACCGAGTGCCGCACATTCCGCCACCAATACTCCGTGCTCCACTGCTCCGCCGGAATCCGCCCTCCATGCGCCGTCGAATAAAGAGGGATCGCCTCCGTCCTCGGCGAAAGCCCCGCCAGCACGTCGAATAATTCCTCCCGCAGCGGATCCATCTGCGGGCTGTGATACGCCACCTCGACTCGCAGAAACTTGTTAAAG
>Ga0351856_1101_pt1 | contig 18095 bp, 11 predicted proteins | sample BONcelHFGM3001D8_FD_206798 | JGI IMG/M metagenome (GOLD analysis project Ga0351856, IMG submission 206798) | Enriched cells from coal bed in the Powder River Basin, Montana, United States - BONCAT cells FGM rep2 HSBNCT.FGM.300.1.D8 ... | reverse complement strand
CTTTTATTGGTAAAGGTGAAGGCAGAGATCCTCCGGAAAATAAAGAAAAAGTTTCTTTACTCTATTAAAATAGGATTTTAATCAGTTTTATTTTACAGAGTGAAATCCCTGTTGACACTATTCAAACTTATTACATATTTTTCATCTATTCAGGAGAGATTTTTATGGATTTTTTATTACAGGATCTCTTGCGGGCCCTCATGCACCTGGTCTGGTAAAATCAGTTCCTGAAATGGAAATATTAGAAAGGAGAGAGAACATAATATGCAAAAAGTTACTACTATCTTAGTAAAACCTGTTCATATTATTCTGATTATCTCTTTTATCCTGATAATCAGCTTATTATCTTCATGCATCTATTATATTAATCCAGGGCATGTAGGAATTTTAGTTTATAAAATTCCTCCTGCAGACAATACAAAAGGCATATTGGAAACACCTCTTACCCCCGGTTATGGTCTCAGGAATCCACTGACACAATATGTTATAGAATATCCGACCTATATGCAGACTATAATTCTATGCAGAGTTTCTGTGGAAGGTACACCTGAGAATGAGGAAATAAATGTAAATTCAATAGAAGGTCAGCCTGTAAGCTGTGATATTTCTCTTTCTTTTGAACTATCACCTCAAAAAGTACCTGAACTTTATGTTACTTTTCGCCAGCCTGTATATAATATTACCCATGGATTTGTTAAACAGTCAATAAGACAGGCCATGCAGGAAGTTGTAGGGAAAACAAAAATAGAAGATCTCCTGGGTAAAGAAAAGGCAGGAGTAATTATTGCCGTGGAAAAACTGCTTCAGGAAAGACTCAATGAATATGGTTTTATAGTGAAACAGTTTACAATCAATGAGATAAGAGCTTCTAAATCAATTACTTCTGCCATAGAGCAAAAAAATGCAACAGTTCAGGAAGCTTTAAAGGCTCAGAATGAACTTCAGAGGAAAAAATTTGAAGCAGATCAGAAGATTGCAGAAGCAGAAGGGGATGCAAAAGCGATTCTTACCAGAGGAAAATCCCAGGCAGAAGCAAATGAGCTTTTATCAAAATCTATAAACCCTGTACTTATAAAATATGAAGCAATAAAAAAATGGAATGGAAATCTTCCCAGGGTCAGTAATGATATAGATCCTTAGTTTAGAGTCATTAATTTTTTCATTCAGTAATGAAAGAAGACCTTGCAGGAGGCAATTTACCATCCAGTTATTTTGGTGTAAATTGCTGACTGGTGGGCAATTATGAACTTTTATTTAATGCACGCAAGAAAATTTTATCTTTTTCATCACATAGTAATGATAAATAAAATCCTATAATCCTTAAATCCAGAAAATCCTGGTTCAGACATTAGAAAGAAAGTCTTCTAAAATATACATAAGAAAATCTTTATGTTATAATATAACATTATGAGTGCTAAATTAACACTTCGTAAAGGCCAATCAGATAAAGCAGTTATTAATCTTGAACATAAAACTATTAAAATCGGCTGTTATCCTGACTGTGATTTGATAGTGGAGAAAGATAAATTCATATCAGGTATTCATGCTCTTATAATATGTTCGGATGAACATTATTTTATTCAGGATAATAACAGCACAAACGGTACTTTTGTAAATGGAAAGAGGATAAACAGGCAGAAATTACAATCAGGAGATATAATAACTATTGGAGATGCGGAATTTGAATTTGCCTCTTCCTCTACTTCCTCTTCTACAGGAAAAATCACCATAGGAAGAAACCCTGAAAGTAACATTTATTTAAACCATGTACAGGTCTCCTGGCGTCATGCTGCAGTTTATTCTTCTCCTGAAGGTAAATTTTTTATTCACGATAATAACAGTATAAATGGCCTGTATGTCAACGGGATAAAAATAGAAAAACAGGAACTTCATAAAGGTGATATTATAGAGATAAGTAAATTCAAACTTCTTTTTGACGGAACACATGTAAAAAATCTCTGTGAAGAAGGCAGATTAAGACTTGATGCCCTGGGTTTAACAAGAACTGTTTCCGAAGGAAAAACCATATTAAATGATATTTCTCTGTCAATTCACCCGTGTGAATTCGTAGCTATAGTAGGTACAAGCGGTGCCGGGAAATCGACTCTTTTAAAGACCCTCAGCGGAGTTTATCCTAAAGACAGGGGAGACGTATTTATAAACGGGGAAAATTTTTATGAGAAAATGGATTTTTTCAGGAACCGTCTCGGATATGTACCTCAGGATGATATAGTTCATGAAGAACTTGATGTTTATAAAGCTTTATATTATGCTGCCTCTTTACGGCTTCCTGAAGATACGAAAAAAGAAGAAATAGATAATATTATAGATCTCGTACTTAAAGAAATTGAACTGGAGGAAAGAAAATATACTCAGATAAGAAAATTGAGCGGCGGTCAGAGGAAAAGAGTAAGTATAGGTGTGGAACTACTTACAAAACCCGATTTGTTTTTCCTTGATGAACCTACTTCCGGGTTAGATCCTGCTACTGAAACAAGAATGATGTCTTTATTGAGAAAACTTGCAGATCAGGGAAGAACTATTATACTGGTTACTCATGTTACAAAAAATGTAAAATTCTGTGACAGGATTATCTTCCTTGCAAGAGGCGGCTACCTGGTATTTTTCGGATCCCCACAGGAAGCTTTTTCTTACTTTCAGGTAAATGATTTCACTGAGATCTATAATTTAATTGAAACACAGGGAAGTCCGAAGGAATGGGCTGAAAAATTTAAAATGTCTTCCTGTTATAAAGAAGGCCTTCTTGAGAGATTAAAAGAAACAGATATGTTGCATTCGAGAAAAACTCATATTTTGTCACATATGAAAGAATTACCTCACAGGGGAGCTTCATCAATCAGACAGTTTTTTATACTTTCCAGCAGATACTATGAGATTATGTTAAAGGACATAAAAAATCTTGCTATAGTACTGCTTCAGGCTCCTATTATAGCAATACTTCTGGCACTGGTATTTAAAAGGGATATATTTAATGATGATCCTAAAATAGGTGATGGAAACGCTGCTCTTACACTTATATTTTTTTTAATCTGTGTTTCTGTCTGGTTTGGCACATCAAATGCCGCAAGGGAAATCATAAAAGAACATGTTATTTATGAAAGGGAAAGAATGATAAATCTCCAGGTAATACCATATGTATTATCAAAATTTGTTATTTTATCTCTTATATGTCTCGTGCAATGTGCCATACTTCTTGGTATAGTTGTAATTGGAGTCAAGTTTCCTGATAATGGCAGATATGATTTTTATGCAGATGTTTACTGCTGTATTTTTCTTACGTCTCTTACAGGAGTAGGGATGGGCCTTCTGGTTTCTTCTATAGTTTCAACTGTAGATAAGGCAACCAGCATTGTTCCCATACTTTTAATACCACAGCTTATATTTTCAGGTGCCATAATACCATTTAAAAACATGGATAAATTCAGCAAGTTTATATCAAATTTTATAGTGAGCAGATGGTCTGTTGGTTTACTCGGTTCCATTGTCGATTTGAATGATAAACTCCCGGAACATATGAAAAATTTACTGAAAGAAACCTTTGATATAAATATTCGAAAGCATTTTAATGTACTGTCCTGTTTGTTTACAATATTTTTAATTCTCACATGTTTTTTTCAGAAAAGAAAGGATGTGAAATAACAGTGATCAGTGATCAGTGATCAGTGATCAGTAATCGGTGAAGAGTATTGACTGATGACTGGTAACTGGTAACTGGTAACTGGTAACTGATAACTGATGCCATTATCTGTCGGAGATGAACTTAAAGGTAGATATAAAATAAAGGAAACCCTCGGTAAAGGAGGGATGGGATCAGTATATCTTGCAGAAGACTGGCTTCATAAAAAAGATTGTGCAGTAAAAGAAATGCTTGATAATTTTTCCGATGATCAGGAAAGGCAGGAAGCCATAAGGCGTTTTCAAAATGAAGCACATATACTTGTAACACTTGAACATAAAAATATACCCAGTATAATAGATTATTTTATTGAGAAAAACTGCTATTACCTTGTTATGGATTATGTAAAAGGCAAAAATCTTCTGGAAATCATGGCAGAAAAAGGTAATTTTTCAGAAGGAGATGTAATGGATTCAGGTATTCAAATCTGTAATCTATTGATTTATCTTCATGAACATAAACCTGATCCTATAGTATTCAGAGATATAAAACCTTCAAATATAATGTTCGATTCAGAGGGAAATATTATGCTTGTAGATTTTGGCCTTGCAAAAATATTACAGCCAAAAAAAACAGGAACTATAACAGGTACGCCGGGATTTGCCGCACCGGAACAATATCAGGGTCTTGCCTATCCAGTATCAGATATATATTCACTCGGAGTAACTCTTTATTATCTTCTTACAGATAGAGATCCTCAAGAAAATGTTCCCTTCAATTTTCCTCCTATAAGCCAGAACCCATCGGATCTGGAAAAGGTAATAATGAAGGCAATTTCTATGAAAACAGAAGATAGATACCAGAGTGCTATGGATATGAAGAAGGCCATTTTGCTCTGCAGAAAAACAGAGATGAAAATGTCGCCGCTTAAATCTGAAGATTATGTAACCCCGTCAGTTACTTTAGATGATCTTTCTAAAGATTTTAAACCTGCTGAGCATCACACTGAATTAACCCTTTCACCTGATAAAAGAGGAAAAAAAATTTCGAGTATTTCGAGTAAAATCCTGAATGTTTCTTTTTATTTTATAATTTTATTAATATTATTTACACTTCTATATTTTATCGGCAGGGGCTATTACATAAATAGAAGAGTAGAAATTTTATGTGATGAAGCAAGAGAACTTTATAAAAAAGAAGATTATAATGGTACTATAAAACATTACCAGGAAGTAATAAATCTTAATGGTGATTCTATAAAAGCCTACAGGGGACTCGGTGAAGCTTATTTGAAAAAAAAAGAATATGATAAAGCAAAACTGTCATTTGAAAGGGCTTTAGACATTGATAAGGATGACGAAGAATCACATCTGGACATGGCAAAGCTTTTCCTTGCAAAAAAAGATGTCTTTAATGCTCAAATATGGTATAAAAAGGCGCTTGTAATCAACAAGGATAATCCTGAAGCTATTAATGGCCTGGGAGATTCTTACTTTATCCTGAAAAATTATAAAGAAGCAATAGGTGAATATGAAAAATTGCTGCAACTGGAACCTAACAGCGTTCCTTTAAGAGTAAAAATAGGGATTACCTATAAGAAAAAGAAAGACTATAAGAATTCTATGAAATGGTTTAGTCTGGCTCTTAATATAAAGGATGATTATTATCAGGCAAGACTGGAAATAGCTGATATCTATATTACCGGTAGAAATTATGATAAGGCTATAGAGGAATATAAAAAGATACTGGAAAATAATCCTGATAATATAGATGCGACTACAGGGATAGGGGAGTGTTATAAAAGAAAAGAAGATTATGACGGAGCCCTTAAATGGTTCAAGAAAGCTCTGGAATTAGATAATAATTCCGTAAAAGGACTACGTGGTAAAGCTGATATTTATATAATAAAAAATATAAAACTTGATGAAGCTCTTGCCAATTTGAATAAAGCCATAAAGTTAGAACCGAATGATCCTTTGAATTATCATACCATGGGTAGTTATTATGTGGTAAAAAAAGAATTTTCCTCTGCCATAAAAAATTATAAAAAATCTATTAAATTAGATCCTGACATATACTATGTGCATTATAATCTTGGAAGGGTTCATGCCTATCTGGACCATTACGATGATGCTGTAAAAGAATATAAAAAAGCTATTAATATTGATCCTTTAGATCCTTATGTGCATTATAATCTTGGCAGGGCCTATTATAAAAAAGAAAATATAGAAGGTGCAGTTAAAGAATATTTGATATCTATAAAGCTTAAATCTGATTATATTGAACCTTATTACGGGCTTGGATTGATATATCTTAAAACAGGTAAATTCAAAGAAGCTGCCGGTTATTTTAAGAAGGTTATAGACCTTGATTCTGATAGTGAACTTGCGGAACAGGCAAGAAAAGGAATGAAAATTATTCAATTCTACGGAATTTGAAATTTTTTCTATTTTGCGAAATTTAAAATAGTAGAATTTTTTTTTAAAAATCCGCCTAATTATATTAGGCTATTACAAAGTATATTGTTATAATAAAATATAAAAGCAATATAAAAGGAGATGATATTTGTGAAGAAATTAATGTTTCATGTGATTCTATTGTTATTTGTATGTTCCTCAGTATTTTCAGCCGCTAAAGGTGAAAATTATTTTGATTATAAATATTATGATGGTAAGGGACTTGTTACATTCTCAGGAATGTCGCTTATATCCATAACAGATAAAGCAGGCAATCTAACACCTTATGAGAGAGCCAGAGTAATATCAGATAGATTGAATTATCTTATGGAGAGTGGAAAAAATTCCCCTGAATCTTTCATAGTCAGTTATGAAAAAGGACAGGTAGTTCTTCAGTCTGTTGAACCTTCCGGTAAAAATATTATAGTAACAGTTGATAGCAATATGGCCAGGAAATTTCGCGGAGCCAAGGGAAGCAGAACTACACTGGCTTACTGGTGGCTTTCACTTCTCAGGGATAATTTACTTATAACCCAGGGATTACAGCCAAGATATGCTGTACCCTATGGACATGGTTATGCTCTGGAAAGAATTTATATGAAAGCTCTTGAAAATAGTGATTATGAAGGAGGCCCCATATCACCATCTATTCTGGAAGATACAGTAAGTAAACTGTCATATGACGATCCAGGTTTTATAAATGACCTTGAGCAGCTTTATACTTCAATACCAAAGGAATTTACCCTTGCTTCTGTAAATAATATAGATAAAAATCTTTCGAATAATTATTCAAATAATTATTCAAATGAACATCCAAGTGTACCTGGTCCTGATTTTAATGAAAATCGATATTATGCAAGCACTTTGGAATATCCTTCTCCAACTCCAAGACCTGCTCCTAAAGTAAGTGTTTCCTATAGTGAAAAGCCTAAAGTGACACCAAAGCCGACACCTAAAGTTACCTATGTTCCGCCAAAACCTGAGCCATATTATGAACAAACTTATTATCCCACCTCTTATGAGCCACAGGTACCTTCTATACCTGATTTCCCATCTGATGCACCTCAGACATTACCGCCTAATATGCGTATGAAAAATTTACATATTACATCTGATGGATTATTCAATACCTCTTTTGAAGGGAATTCCGATGATCCTGTTTCTCAGGTACATTATATTATCCTGAATTCCAGTAAAAAAGAATTACAGAGTGAAACAGTAACAGATTATCCTTTCAGGTGTAACTTGAAGAAACAATCAGATGCAAAATTTTTCGAGGTGAAAATATATTATAAAAACGGAAAATCTTCTTCTACTGTTTATAAATTAAATTAATATTTTAGTGAAGAGTGAAGAGTGAAGAGTGAAAAGTGAAGAGTGAAACTACCCGTCACGCGTCACGCGTTACGCGTGACAATTATGTTATGTCTTTTACTCCCCGAAAACTGCAGAATGTAATACGATCCTGAGGGGATGTCCATCTTCTGAAAGGACATTGAAAGAAATAATCGTAATTTGCTTTCCATGAACCACCCCTGGCAACTTTATATTTGCCTGTAGAAGGTCCCTGAGGATTAGAAGGAGAGCTTTTTGTATAATATCCTTTTTCATACCAGTCATAACACCATTCCCATACATTTCCCGCCATATCTTCTACTCCATAAATACTTGTACCTTCAGGAATTGCACCGACAGGAATAGTACCTCTGTTATTCTCTATATTCATCATACGTCCTATTAAATCATTTCTTGTAACATTAAGATTATTACATTTATTGGGATCCCATTTGTCTCCCCAGGGATATAATTGTCCTTCCGGCCCTGCAGCAGCTTTTTCCCACTCTGCTTCTGTTGGAAGCCTTTTACCTGACCATTTTAAATAAGCACAGGCATCATTCCATGTAAGACAGGTTACAGGGTAGTCACCTGCTCCTGAAGAGTAATATTTTCCCCAGTCACCTTCTGTTTTATATTTTGTTTCCTTTGTAAATTTTTCATACTGGAGATTTGTTACAGGGTATTTATCTATATAATAATTATCCAGGTAAACTTTATGTCTTGGATTATCCTCTCCTCCCTGTTTCCCCATAAGGAAATTACCTGCAGGTATCAATATCATTTCACTTTGGTCAATTTCATTTTTTATAATTTCAGGAAGAACTCTGGTAACAGTGGCTGGCTCTTCATCTGTTTTCTCAATATAATTTTCTCCATGGCTTTCCGGGAGAAGGGATGTTAAGTTATGTTTTTTTGCTATTCTAACAAGCTCTTCTTCATCCATGTCAGGAAGGACCTTCTTTAATTTCATATGTTCAAGAAATTCAGAAACTACAGCACAGAAACAGACCAGATCATATTCAGGAGGATATACTTCGAGTATTGTTTCTTCCAGTGCATAATCAGGTATTCCCAGGCTAAAAAGCCATGGCGTAAATTCAAAATTTTGCAAATGAAGTCTTCCTTCTTCCGGATATTTTCTGCACAGATCAATAAGTTCATTAATATCATATGCCCTTGAGCCGTTTCTGAAAGTAAAAGCTTTGAATTCATCTGTCTTATATGATTCTTTCATTAAAAGTGGTTCTTCTCTGTAGGAATGATCTGCGAGAGGTAAATCACTTGATTTACTATAATCTCTGGTTTCTGGTATTTTCATTCTCATAGCTTCACTTGAGCCTGTTTTTGCAACAGCAGGTAATTCCTGTATGTTAGTGTTATAATCAGATGTTTTTATTCTGGCTGTTTCAGTTCTGGTTATTTTTGAAAGATCTAACGTGCTTTCTGTAATTTTATTTTTTCCTGGATCAGAAGGTTTTTTACCGCACTTTTTACAGAATTTATAACCTTTCTTATTTATTGTTAAACAAACGTTGCATTTCTGACCATCTTCTCCTAAAAGAGCTGTCTTCATTTCCATTGCACTGGCAAATCGATTTTTTATATCAGGTTGGACAGCTTTTTGTATTATAAGATCTATTCTATCAGAAATAGATGGATTAAGAGATCTTGCAAGAGGAAAAACAAATGGCATTTCGCCTGGATAGCGGTTTGTTAAAAGATAGTGCATAGTAGCACCGAGACTGTATATGTCTGAACGTGCCTCTGTCTGACCTGAACCATATTGCTCAGGGGCGGCAAAGCCTGCAGTGCCTATTGCTTTTGTATCTCTTTCTTTTCCTTCTTTATAAACCCTTGTAGCTCCAAAATCAATTACTTTAATGTTACCTTCCCTGTTTACCATAATATTATCAGGTTTTAAGTCTCTATATATAATAGGAGGATCCTGATTGTGAAGATAGTCAAGTACATCGGCAATCTGTATTGCCCAGTTAAGAACTGCTTCTTCAGGAAGAAATTCAGGCATATGTTCTTCAATTATATGCTCCATTACCCTGCCATCAATATATTCAAGTACAAGATAACAGTCACCACTCTCTATAAATAATTCATAGGCTTTTACGATAGAAGGGTGTTTCAGGCGAATTAAGGCTTCTCTTTCCTGAGTAAGGTATACCATGAGTTTAAGCTGTTCTTCTCTATCAGTAGATGCTGCTTCTTTTATAATATACCATTCATTATCATTAACATCCTGTGCCATATAAATAGCACCCATTCCTCCTGCTGTGAGATAGTACAGGGAATATTTGTTATTTATAAGAGTCCCGTCCGGGTGCACCATAAGGGTAACACCTTTGGAATCTATTTTTCCGTCAGGTGCAGGTATTCTATTTGAGAAGATAGATGATGAAGGCACAACTGTTTTAAAAGGATTAATATTACCGGTAGAATTTGTTGTTGATCTATTAAGTGGTTTTCCGCAGCTATTACAGAAACGACTCGCCTGGTCATTTATATTTCCACAAAAATTGCACTCCACAAGGTAAAACCCCTTCTGAATTAGTAATATAATAAGAAGTCATCAGTTTATTTTGACTCTTCTCTAAAAATATTATATCATAAAAATATATCTACTTAAATCCGAATATTTTTTAATCTATAAAAAACTCAAGTTTTATGTTAAAGTTTATTTACTTTCCTTACGTCAAGCATTATACTATAAATTAAATTTCGTGTCGAGTATTGTTAAAAATATTCTGAAAGAGTAATATTCATTGTCTTGTATTTATCTTAATGTCTTGCTATAATTATCATAGTTTTATTTTGACTAATAGTTTTATTTTGAACGAAGTAATATTTATATGAATATATTGAAAAAAGTAAAAGATTTATTAAAAACAGATTTGCTGGCCTTCATAAAAATAGAGAAGCCTGTTGATATTGAACTGCCTTCTTCTCCTGATGAACAGGGTAAAGATGTCGCGAAAATTTATTTTAAAGGTGCATGGAAAGAAGAAGGAGTTGCAAAGTGGGCTTTTTTTGAAGAAAAAATCAATAGTGAATACATTACTGTTAAATTGAATGAAGATATTTTAAAAGAAGATGGTAAAATAAATATTGAAGCAATAGAAGATTTATCTGATCCTATTTGCCAGGATAAACCTGATAGAGGAGAAAGGGAAGAAATTTTAATAAAAAATACAACAGAAGAAAAGAAAGTAGAAGCTTTTTCGGAAGTGAAGAAGATGGAACAGGTAGTTTCAATTACAGAAATGGGCAGATCCCGAAGCCGTTATCAGGGGGAAGAGGATTCTGCAGCAGGTGGTTTAATAGATCAGAGAGAAGTTACAGGCAAAAAGGATAAAATAAAGGTTTTTTTTGCTGAAGATAACAGGAGTTTTCAGATAATCATTCAGAAGCTTTTAGAGAGAAGTGAAGACATGGAGTTGATGGACTGGGCAATAGATGGCAGAGATGCTGTTGAAAAAATAAAAAAACTGGATATACTTCCTGATGTTATTTTGATGGATATTGCTATGCCAAGGATGGATGGTATTTCTGCTATAAAGGAGATTTTAGCCTTTAATAATTCCATAAAAATAGTTATGTTAACTGCTTTTGGAGATAAATTACATGTGCAGGGTGCTTTTGATGCAGGTGCTATCGGTTTTTTAAGAAAAGATGCAGGATTACCTTTAATTAAAGAAGCTATAAAACAGGCAGCCCGTGGAGGAAGACCTGTTCATAAAGAAGTTGCTCATTATCTTAAGGAAGAGATGAATTAATTATTATATTTTAATGGTATAGGAAATTTCATTATTTTATGTCGCAAATTAAGCTTTAGATAAAATTTTATCTGGAGGCAGTTATCTAAATAATTTAAAGAATTCTTTATTTGAAAGGAAATATATTATCTTCTATGTAAACATGTAATTAAGGAATGGAAATTTATTAATAGTCTCTTTCCTCGCGTCACGCGTTACTCGTTACACGTCACGATTTAATATATTTGAGACAGTTGTTTAATTGTCATTCCTAAATAATATGATAACAGATGTTTACAGAAATTTTGTGATAGACTTTTTAAGCATATATATTTATAAAGATGAGTAAAAAAAATTGGACAGACATATTTAAAACAGACTTGCTGGCTCTTATAAAAACTGATAAAGAAACCGGTGAGGACCTTGCTATTGAAGAAAAAAATCGTAAGGTAGGTGATATGTTTTTTAAAGGTGCCTGGAAAGAAGACGGCGCTGCAAAGTGGGCTTTTTTTGAAGGAAAAGAAGCAAAAACTTCAGAAATTCAAGAAGACGATGAAGATATAGAAAATTTGAAGGTAAGAGAAGTAAAAGCTCCTAAAGAAGTTTTATCGAAAGCCAGAACAACTAAACCTGACGAAGTTGTTTCCATTACTGCCCTTGGCAGAAATCTTACGTCCCGTTATGAAACAAGACCTTTAGATCCGTCAAAAGCTATTACAGAATCTATTTCTTCTACAGGAAAAAAAACTATTACCTGGAAAGAAGGCCAGAAAATAAGAGTTTTCTTTTCAGAAGATAATCAGAGTTACCAGAGAGTTTTGAGCACAATCCTTAACAGGTCAAATGAAGTAGAGGTTATAGGGTTTGCTTCCAATGGTATGGAGGCAATTGAAGAGATAGAAAAATGCCAGCCACCTCCTCATGTTATCCTTATGGATATTGCAATGCCGCGACTCGATGGAATACAGGCTACCAGAAGACTTTTAGAAACTAATCCTTCTTTGAAAATAGTCATACTTACAGCCTTCGGCGATAAGATGAATGTTGTAAATGCCTTTCGTGCAGGTGCTATAGGATATTTAAGAAAAGATTCCGGAATGGCTGTAATTTTAGACTCAATAAAACAGGTTGCCAGAGGTTTTCCTCCTCCGTTACAGGATGATATCGCCGCTTACTTACTGGAAGGTTCAGATGAAGGACAGGGAGAAAAAGAATTTTCAGATGAACTTCAGGTTGTTGAAACTACTTATACGGGAAAAGGTAAATCTGAAAAAAAAGCAATAGAGGAAGAAGAGGAAGAAGAAATTGAAATAGAAGAAGAGGAAATTACAGAAGAAGAGTATATAGATGAACTGGCAAATGAGGTAATTCAGGAGATTGTTGACCTGGATATACAGGAAATGGATGAGAAGAGATTAAAAGAAATAATAGAAAAAGATACTATGAGAAAGATTACAGATAAATTTATAAGCCAATTTGATGAAGAAGAAATCCCTGAAGGTCTCACAAAAGAGTATCTTTCTGAACAGGTAGCAGAAAAAATAGTAGAAAATTTCAGAAGAAAATTGACTTCCACTCAGAAAGAGCCACAGGGAATAAAAAAATTGCCACCTCTTCAGGAAAAGATTTTACGTTATAAAAACATGGTCAGGGAAAAACCGGAACATATTAAAGAGGTAATCGGTTTTTATGAAGAACTTAAAAAATCAAATCCTGATAAAGAATTTGTAGCAGAAGCTCTCGGATGGTCTTATATAAAACATGGGCTTTTAGATAAAGGTTTGAGAGAATTTTTGTCTGTTCTTGAAGCAGATATTTTAAAAAAGAAAAATAAAATGGTTTCATTGTTTAAATAATTCGTGACGCGTAACGCGTGACAGGAGGCTTATTTATAGATTGTTATGATATACACTATAATTTACTGAGGAATATAATATATGAATAAATTATTATTTTTATGTTTATTATTAATTCTATTATCTACCAGGAGTGTAATGGCCTCAACTTATTACCCGTCAGTCATATTTGAATTTGAAACATGTATAATTATTGAAATAGATACTCAGAGATTACATTTTTATAATTTATGGGGTTCTTTCCATAAGGAATTTCCATGTTCTACCGGAGCAGGTGGTACAACTCCTTTGATGAATACAATGGTATATGCAAAAATACCATGCCCTGTATCTGCTGCTTACAATGCTCAGATGCCATACTGGCTGGAAATAGCTGAAAGCGGAAGCTATGGCATACATGCACTTGATCTGTGGGAAAACCCATATTATCTGGATTATCTTGGACAACCTGCATCTCATGGTTGTATAAGACTTTCACCGGAAAATGCCAGATGGCTTTATGAACGTGTGTCAATAGGTATTCCTGTTTTTATTCTTTACAGAAAATGACCGGGATTATATGATTATTGAGATTAACAGGATAAAGCACTATGATTGCTGGCCAAAGTTTATGACAGATCTCTGTCACAAAGAATAATGAGAATTATATTTTCAGGAGAACTGTATCACATATTCACAGGCTGAACACATAGGTTCGCCCCTACTTAACATCTTTTGCACATCGAAAACCGCGGAAAGCACTTTTGTTTTCAGGAAAACCCCAGTTGCGGGAAGCACAGGTGCATTTATCCTTAGGATCATTATATGATCCACCTCTTACGGCTTTTTTATCACCTTCTATACTTATATAAGGTCCTTCATAGGGATAGGGAAAATACCAGTCAGAAGTCCATTCCCATACATTTCCTACTGTATCCATTATTCCATATATACTGTCCCCTCTTGGATATTGTTTTACCTCTGTTGTATTTCCCAGCTTGTTTTCTCTGGAATTTAACTTTTTTTCATCCCATAAATTTCCCCATGGCCATTTTCTTCCATCTCCTCCACGGGAAGCTTTTTCCCATTCTGCCTCTGAAGAGAGACGTTTTTTTGCCCATCTGGCATAACTATCTGCATCATACCATGTAATATTTACAACAGGATGATCTTCTTTGCCTTCAGTGAAATATTTTTCCCAGTCACCTTCACTGCTATATCCTGTTTCTTCTACAAAAATCCTGTATTGTCCATTTGTAACAGGAGTAATATCCATGTAAAATGCTTCAGTATAAACCCTGTGCTGTCCTTTACGATTAAATTCCACATTTTCTTTTCTTTTATCATCATATTCACATTCCTGAGCACCCATCCAGAAATACCCTGCAGGGATTAATATCATTTCAGAAGAAGACTGATGAATATCCAGTTTTTCCTCTGCAGGAAGAATGGAAGAAACCAGTTTTTTAGTTTTTTCACTTCTTTTGATTATTGATATTTTTTCATTTGGACTTTCAACCGGAATTGTATCTTCATTTTTTTGAGCTTCTATAATCTTAATTTCCTCTGACTGACTTTCGACTTCCTTATGTTCCCTGTGAGTTTTTTCTCCCGGAGATAGTTTGTTAGTAGTGGTTTCTAAAACTATTTGTTTTTTATCTTTATCCAGGGTTTTCTTCAATTTTTCCATCATTTCCCTGGCAGATGAATATCTATCATTAATGTCTGTCTTTACAGCCTTTTCTATTATTCCTTCAAGCTCTTTACTCACTTCCGGAATAAACTTTGTTACAGGATCAAATTGAAAAGCCATTGGAGCAGGCATAATACCTGTAATGAGATGATGCATGGTTGCCCCCAGGGAATATATATCACTTCTTGGTTCTACCATACCTTTGAATTGTTCTAAAGGACTGTACTGAGGAGTCCCTATTTTGGTTTTTTTCCCCGCTTCTTCAACAGTTCTTGCTATGCCGAAATCTATAAGCATAGCCCTCTGATCCCTTGATCTGATCATAATATTCGCAGGTTTTAAATCTCTATAAATTATAGGGGGATTCTGTGTATGTAAATAATCCAGAACATCAAGAATTTGAAGTGCGTAGATAACAGTTTCCTCTATTGAAAGTTTTTTCTTTTCTTTTAATACTGTATCCAGGTCTTTTCCATCTATAAAATCCATAACAAGATAATAGCGTCCTCTTTCAATGAAAAGATCTGTAACACGGGGAAGATTGGAATGATTTAAATTTGCAAGCATTTTTCCTTCTTCATTAAATCTTTTTAAGCTGTATTCCTGCTGTTCCTCTGTTGAAAAAGTAGCTATTAATTCTTTTATAGCACATAATTCAAGCATCCTGTGGTCCCTTACTTTATATACAGCACCCATTCCTCCTGATTTAATAAGGTTTATAATCTCATATCTGTTAACCAGTATTGTACCGGTAGATAATAAACCTGTAAAAGCTATTTCTATAAAACTATGGCCGCATACAGAACAGAACTTGGCAGAAGATCTATTGGGAATTTTACATTTAGGACAGAATTTTACAGGAGATTTACTCTGATTATCGTCTTCTGCAACATTAAAACCACAGTTTTTGCAAAATTTTGCATCCATTCTGTTTTCATTATTACAATTAGGACAAATTTTTGGATCCACTACAATTGATACCTCTCTTTATGAGCTCTTTGGAATAGAGAATTTGCGAATTTATGAATTTATGATTACGGTTATTATTCTATTTAAATATCTGAAAATCCTTCATTGAAAAATGTAGGAGCAAATCTTGTATTCGCCCTGATACTTATCTGTTATAAAAAGGCGAGTTTTTTAAATTAAATCTTTTGCATAAATCTGTGAGGTTATTATTTTTTAAACCGAGATTTCTCGGATTATAACCTGCCTGCATTAATTTAAGAGCTATAGCAGATGAAGAGTTTGCATGATCTATTAAATCAAGTACTTCATCAATATCATTCCCTACTGCTATTACACCATGGTTGGCCCATAGAAGAATCCTGTAGCCATCTCTGAAAGCCTTTACGGTTTTGGCTGCAAGTTCTTCACTTCCAGGTATTGCATAATCCAGGAATGCTATTCCTTCAGGTATATTTATTATAGTTTCAGGCTGCATTTTCCATATAAGTTCGGAAAATTTTTCAGAAGACTGATATTCAGCTATTAAAGAAAGAGCTATCATGTCAAGTGGCTGTGTATGCATAACCACTGATACAGGTTTACCTGTTTCTTTTCTTACATTATAAGCTCCAAGATGAGAAGTGAATTCCGATGTGGGAAATCTGCCTGTTTTACACCCCCATAAAACCTTATAACTTTCCCCTCTGTCATCTATCTGTACTATACAGAGGTTTTCTTCCGGAGCATTTAATATATCTCTCATCCTTCTTCCTGAGGCTGTAACCATATAATAATCACCTGCCAGCAGCGGAAAAGGAGCGGGAAATTTCCTGCTGCTGCAGCATATCTCATTATTTGTTTCTTTGAAATCCTTAAGATGAACAGATATATTTCCTGCATTACCTCCTGCCCAGTCTCTTTTCCAGAAATAATTTGCCACACGGCCTGTATTATCTATAAGTTTTTGTAAATCGAAATCTAAAGAAAAATAACTCATGTTCATAGTGAGTGAGTGGTGAGTAGTGAGTGTTCACTACTTACCATATATACACTCTCGGCACCTCCCAGTTTATTCTTGTTACAATTTCATAATTAATAGTTCCTACTTTTTCTGCCATATCTTCAGCTGTTATCTGCTGCTCACCCTGTTTACCTATAATTACTGCTTCGTCTCCTGCAGTAACTCCCGGTATATCTGTAACATCTACTATAGTAAGGTTCATACATATTCTTCCCATAACAGATGCTTTCTTACCTCTTATAAGAACTTCTCCGCAGTTTGACAGTTTCCTGTCAAAACCTTCCCCGTAGCCAACAGGAATTACAGCCACTCTGGTCAGTCTCTTTGTTTCATAGGTACATCCGTAACCTATACAGTTTCCCGGCGGAATATCTTTTACCTGTACAACAGTCGTTTTAAACTCCATTACAGGTTTCAAAAAATAGGCCAGCAGATTTACACCTTTTGCCTGAATATCTCTATCTGTAAGAATGTCTAAAATATTCTGCCCCTTTGCTATCATTAAAATCTTTGTTTCTTCGGCGGGCCAGAGACCGTAAATTGATATTCCAATCCTTGTAATGTCAAATCTTGTCTCAGGAAGCAGCATGGCTGCCGCACTTCCTGCCATATGTTTTAATGGTATTTTTATACCTTTATCTTCCAGAATATCGATTAATTTATTAAACCTGAGTAGTTGTCTCAGTGTATAACTCTGATCTATGCCTTCCGCATCGGCAAGATGAGTGTAAAGTCCTTCTACATTAAGCCCTGGCATTTTAAGAAGTTTTTCTATAAATTCAGGTCCTTCTTCAGGTGTTACGCTCAATCTCCCGAGACCTGTATCTATTTTTACATGAACCGGTATCTGAATATTTTCTTTTGCTGCTCTGTTTGAAATTTCTCTTGCAAAAGGTATGTCATATACTATTAATGTTGCTTTATATTTTATTGCATCATCTATTTCTTCATAAGATACCGGGCCGAGAATAAGAACAGGTTTTTCTATGCCGGATTTTCGAAGGGCTGTAACCTCTCCCATTGTGATGACACCGAAACCATATATATTTTTACTTACAGGATTTTTATTTTCATCTGTAAGGGCTTTACATACGGGAACAAGGCCATGTCCATAGGCATTACTCTTTACTACAGGCATTATTTTTGTACCTGTGCCGACAATTTTATTAAGCTGTTTGATATTATATATTAAATTACTCAGGTTTATTTCAACCCTGGTTAAAGACATTTTTTATATGCACCTTCTTGTTTTTTTATCGTGACACGTCCAGGTAATTATGCCACAGGGAGTATTAAATTTCAAGTATGAAGAAGAAAAAAACATCAGCTATGACATCAGTAGCAGGATTGACTGATTTAGATTTTAGTAATACCGAATTTTTGATACAAAAGTTAACAAAAAT
>Ga0351856_1099_pt1 | contig 18194 bp, 18 predicted proteins | sample BONcelHFGM3001D8_FD_206798 | JGI IMG/M metagenome (GOLD analysis project Ga0351856, IMG submission 206798) | Enriched cells from coal bed in the Powder River Basin, Montana, United States - BONCAT cells FGM rep2 HSBNCT.FGM.300.1.D8 ... | reverse complement strand
TTCCCCCCATTTTCCGCGGGCTGACTGCGACTCCACGCAAAGACGCTCTCGTCATGGTGACCCCCCCACTTCCTTGCGGGGCCTAATCAAACGAGTAGCCATGAGCACGGGCCTCATGGCTACCATTACCTGCCTCTAGAACATCCAAAATTCTCTTATCCGTTCCAAACCCTAGAGTCTCTCGGGGTAGTCCACCGGAAAGAGAAATTCGTTTGCTTGCTCCCATTCGCCTTGACTGCAGATCATGCACTTTGCTTCGGTGCACACTTCCGCGCCGTGGGCATATCCAATCCCGCCGAACTTGCAGCTCGATCCGAATTCCATGTTGATTTCTCTCCCTTCCTTTACTGGAATATTAACCACATAGTTCCTTTTCCATAGCGGTTCTTTAATCATTCGGCGGGGTCGAGGCAAGATGGATTGAGCTGAGCCGACGACCTGGTAGAAATCGAGTGACCAAAGGCGACCACAAACCCTCCGAGCGCCATTGCGCGGGAGGCCACCGGGCATTAATTTTGCGCTCTCGGCAAGGAAGGACTTGTGGCGTTCTCCCCCGTTCACTATAATCAACTCGATTCGGTCCATTAACCGCTAATCATCAGCACGGAGGTGGAAGATCATGAGTGATCCTGCTTTGGCGCCACCCGGGAAGTATTTGGAGTTTCCAATCACTGTGCGATTCGGGGATACCGATCCCTATGGAGTGGTCTACTTCGCTTCTTACTTCAGGTACTGCCATCACGGTATCGAAGAGTTCTTCAGATGCCTGGGACTACGTCCCCAGGAGTTGTTTCGAAATCAGGAAGAGGGCTTCGGGCTTCCCATCGCCGGTGCTTCATGCGACTTCTTGAAGCCCATTTGGTACGGGGATCCGTTGCGATTGGCCGTTTTTGTCATCCACGCCAAGAGCAAGGCATTGACGTTCGGATTTCACTTTTACCATGCGGAAAAAGAGGAGCTGGTGGCGAAGGGGCAGGCGACCATTGTCGCCATAGACAAAAACTGGCAGTCGAGGGGGCTGCCCGCCCAGTTGAAGGAGGCACTGTCACCTTTTCTGCCCCCTGTACAAGCGTCCTGACAGCCTGTCCAGGACCAGCCTCTTTAACTCTTCAGCCGAGCCAACGGACGCGGAAATCCCGAACGAATGGGAATCCGCTGCTGCTTCAGTCCGCGGAAACGATGTTTGGAATCTTGGAATCCGTTTTCAAAAGTGCCATGTCCCGCGGCCACGAATGCGTATCCATACCATTGAGAGCGCTAGAGAAAAAGGATATTGTCTATTTTGTGGCTTTCGAGGGGCCGGCCCGGCCCCCGAATCACGGCCACGCGGGAGAAGGTGGCGGTCTATGAGAGACGCGTGCGGCCAAAATCGATTTCAAGTGCCCCCATCTCTTCGACCTCGAAAACGACCCGCGACGCCGGTAGGCCAGTCTTCTTCTTGACAATCTGAAAGGATTCTTGGAAAAGGACCTCTCATCTCCCGGAATCGGACTTGAAACCGGGAGGCTCGAATATCCAACGAAGGAAGGTATGGGGAACCATGGGAGCAGTGAAGAAGAGCTATCAGGAAATCAATGAAAAAATCCGAAGGGGACAGGCCGTCGTCGTCACCGCGGAGGAAATGGTCGGGATCGTGAAAGAAAAAGGCCCGGCCAAGGCGGCCCGGGAAGTCGATGTAGTGACCACGGGCACCTTCTCTCCCATGTGCTCTTCAGGAGCGTTCATCAACTTTGGCCACACCCAGCCCCCCATAAAGGCCAGCAAGGTTTGGCTGAACGACGTGCCGGCTTACGCGGGCCTGGCGGCCGTGGACGCTTACATCGGGGCGACCGAGCCCGCATTCGACGATCCTCTCAACAAGATTCGACCGGGGTCTTTCGAATACGGCGGCGGGCATGTCATCCACGACCTCGTGAGTGGAAAGACCGTCCGTTTGAGGGCCGAAGGTTACGGGACGGACTGTTACCCCAACCGGCACGTGGAGATGGCCGTAACGCTCGAAGACCTTCCCTACGCGGTGCTGTGCAACCCGCGCAACGCCTATCAGAACTACAACTGCGCGGTCAACCTGTCCCAGAAAATCATCTACACTTACATGGGAACGTTGAAGCCGCGCATGGGCAACGCCAATTATTCCACTTCGGGCCAACTGAGCCCCCTGCTCAATGATCCCCATTACAGGACCCTCGGCCTGGGCACTCGCATTTTTCTCGGAGGCGCCCAAGGCTACGTCGTGTGGCACGGCTCACAGCACAATCCGAACGTCTCGCGCCTGCCCAACGGAGTCCCCAGGGCCCCCGCCGGCACCCTGATGGTTCTGGGCGACATGAAGGAGATGCATCACCGGTGGGTCATGGGCGTGAGCCTTCAAGGCTACGGCTGTTCCCTTTCGCTGGGAATCGGCATTCCCATTCCCATACTGGATGAGGAGATGGCCTTGTATACCGGCGTTTCCGACGAGGACATCGTCACCCAGGTGAAAGACTACAGCTTCAGCCGCTCGGAGCCCTTGTGTGAGGTGACCTATGCTCAACTGAAGTCGGGAGCCATCACCGTGGAAGGAAAAGAGATCCCGACGGCCCCGCTCTCGAGCTACGTTCGCGCCAAGGAAATTGCCGTCGTGTTAAAAAATTGGATCAAGAAAGGAGAATTCCTTCTGGGAGAGCCGCAGCACCTTCTGCCGTCCGCCTCGGAAGGAAGGAAGGCGATCTCGGATTCCGTCATCAAGGAATTCGAACAGCCTCCGCTCGCTTAGGTTTTATGGCTCTGAACTTCAAGATTTCTCTGCAACTGTCGGAAAAGATCGAGCTCCTCGAAAACGAGCTTTCACCCCACCGGTTTATTGCGGTCGCCTATTCCGGTGGGGTGGACTCCACTTTTCTCGCCTGGCTCATCCAAAAGCAGCTCCGGAAGCCATCCCGCATTGTCCTGGTCGTGACTCCCTTTCTCAGCAGGCGAGAGCACGCGGGCGCCCTCGGAACCGCCAAACAGATCGAGCTCGATATCGAGCAGATCATCATGGATCCATCCTCGCTTCCGATGATCCGACGGAACCCGGTCGACCGTTGCTATCATTGCAAAAGAGAAATCATGACCCGGATTGCCGACATGGCCTCCCAATGGTCCCGCTCGGCCGTGGTGCTGGATGGAACCCACGCGGACGACCAAGGCGGACACCGGCCGGGACGCAGAGCGCTTCAGGAGTTGGGAATCCTGAGCCCTCTGGCAAAGGCGAGGCTGGATAAGAGCGAGATCCGCGAGCTGAGCCGTCTCGCCGGCCTTCCCACGTGGAGAAAGCCTTCCCAGTCCTGCTTGGCCACGAGACTGTCGTACGGGACGGAGCTGACCCGCGAGCGGTTGTCCCGGATCGAGAAGGCTGAAGAAATGTTGTGGGACTTGGGCTGTGAACAGGTGAGAGTCCGCTCGGACGGCGAAACAGCGCGCATCGAGGTGAATCCCGAGGCTTTTCACCTCATTCTCAACGAAGCGACCAGCATCAAGATACGATTACACTTTCGAGAGCTGGGCTTTTCAAGGGTCTCTTTGGACCCGGCCGGGTACCGCAGCGGGTCGTGGGACACGGACCAGACTGATGAATCCCAGGATCTCTAATCTTGAAGCTTTCAATCCTTAACGAATTATGAGTGGGTTGATGAAGAATAAGACCAAAGGCATCGGGCTCCTCTCCGGCGGCCTGGACAGTCTGCTGGCTGTCAAGGTATTGCAGGAGCAGGACATCGACATCATCGGCGTGACCTTCACCACTCCGTTCTTCGGCTCGGAGCCCGGCATCAGGATATGCCCCACGACGGGGATAACGCTGCACGTGACGGATATCGGCGAAAAACACCTGAAGATGCTGAGAAACCCCGTCTACGGGTATGGCAGCCAGATGAATCCTTGCATCGATTGCCATGCACTGATGATCCGGGAAGCCGGGCGGTTGATGGAGTCGGAAGGGGCGGATTTCATCTTCACGGGCGAAGTGCTGGGACAGCGTCCCATGAGCCAGCGCCGCGATTCCCTGAGGAGCGTCGAGAACCTTGCCGGATACCCCGGACGGGTCCTCAGGCCCTTGAGCGCAAAGCTTCTGACTCCCACCATCGCCGAAGTCCAGGGGCTGATCGACCGTGAGAAGCTTCTCGATATTCAAGGGCGGTCGCGAAAGCGGCAAGTGGCTCTGGCCGGACACTACGCCATCCGGGACTATCCTCAGCCCGGTGGAGGCTGCATGCTGACCAACGAAGGGTTCGCGGCGCGGCTGAAAGAGCTTTTCCGAAGCTATCCCGAGGCCTCCCTTCGAGAGGTGAAGGCCATCAAGTGGGGCAGATATTTTCGCCTGCCCGCCGGCAACGTATGCCTGATCGGCCGCAACCAGTCCGACAACGAAAAACTGGAGTTGCTCGCCACCTCCGATGACTTGATGGCGCGAGCCCGCGATTATCCGGGGCCGGTGGGTTTGTTATTGTCCCCGTCGCTCGTCGGGGAAGACCTCGACCTGGCCGCAAGGCTCGTCGCCGCATACAGCGACGCCCCATCCGAAGCCATGGTCGAGGTGGAATGGGAGCACGAGGGAAAAAGCGGGATAGTCGTTGCCCGTAGAACAGCTAGAGACGATTTCAGGCAGTATCTCGTCTGATCGCCCAACGCTCATTCCGATGGATGTCGCCGCTCATTCCGCGTGGCTCTTGGCGTAGTCGCAATGGGGACGCAAGGGGCAGATGGACATCTTCGGTTTTCTCGCCTGGCAGACCTGGCGACCCAGGAGAATCATCTGGTGGCAGAATTTGACCCACCGCTCCCGCGGAATGATCGCCATGAGATCGCGCTCTATCTTTTCGGGCTCTTTGTTGGACGTGAGCCCAAGGCGCTGTGACACTCGCAGCACATGCGTGTCCACGACAATCCCCGGAATCTGGAAGGCATTGCCCAAAACCACATTGGCGGTCTTGCGTCCAACCCCCGGAAGCTTCACCAGCGTGTCCAGGTCCGCCGGAACCTGCCCTCCGTACTGCTCGTGGATTGCCCGGCAGCATCCCTGAATGGACTTCGCCTTGTTCCTGTAGAACCCCGTGGACTTGATGTCGGTTTCAAGCTCTTCCAGGGGAGCCGTGGCATAATCTTTTGCGGAAGGATATTTTTTGAAAAGTGAGGGGGTCACCTGGTTCACTCTCTCATCGGTGCACTGGGCGGAAAGTATGGTCGCCATCAATAACTGCAACGGGTCTTTGTAGTCGAGGGTACAAGAGGCGTCGGGATAGTGTGCTTCGAGGCCGGTGATGATGGCTTCGACCTTTTCACGCGGAACCGGTGGAGTCGTCTGATCCTTGGCTTCAGTTTTTCGCGGCATGGATGCCTCCCTTTTCTATAATGAAGATTCGTTCGGGATGAGCGGTTCGATCTGTTTTGCACAAAATCCGACGAAGCGAGACCGAAAAAGGACAAAGTTCTCATTGGATTTCGAGCGAAAACATTTTATATTCTGCTGAGTACGTTATCCAGACAATAGTGAGACCGTGAATTGTGGAAGTATCGGGGTTCATGCCAAATACCTCGACGAGACGCACACGGCAAGATCTCGGAGCCACTCGTCGAGGGCTGATTTCAAGTCCGCCGCCGGATCGAGCTTTCCGCATCACATGTGGTCAACGGAGATCGCGGGAGTGGGACCGGCACCGAGAAAACCGAAGCACGAATTGCTGGCACGCGGCGGCGCAGACCGTTGCATGCCCTGATGGGATGGGATAAGTTGAATATGGAGTATTTTGGTACAACATCGATCAAATTCCGAGGTGAAAAGCGGCTGATGCGAACACACATCGTTGTCTGTCCTTTCTGCGAAAATGGACATCCTGTCCCGATGGATTTCGATTCCATTCACAAGTGCAATTGCGGAGCGTGCTACAAGGTCTGCGGAAACCATGCGTTGGAGAACGGAGTGGGAGACATTGCCGAGGAGTTGTGGAGTGAAGAAGAGTTGACCTTCGTCCGCAGCATCCCCGTGGACTTCTGCAACATCGTGATCGAGAAGAACTTCGACCGGCTCCTCGACCTGAAACAGGCCTCCGATTGGCACGAGATCGAGCGTTTCTGCAAATACGACGTCAACACCAACTTGAGCCTCGTTTGGGTGAAGAGGCTCTTTTAGGTCCGAGCTCACTCCCGCCGAATCAGTTCCCTGGTGTAGAGGAATGCCCCATCCCGCTCCACCCACCGGCCGTTTTGAAGCTCCAGAATCCATCCGCTGTCCTTCTTCCCCCCGAAAGGAAGGCGCATCGGGGTGAAGAGGAAGTCGGGATTGTCGTGAATCATTCCGAAGTGCTCCTTGAAGAGCGCCTCGGCATGCTCGGGCGGCGTCCCGAAATAGGTCAGGAGAAAGCCGTATCGGCTTTTCACGACTTCACGGACTGCTTCGCGGGAATCGGTGTAAGGCTTGAGCACGAGGAACGGCCCGAAGAGCTCGAGGTCCGGAATTTCTTCCATCTCCAAAATCAAGGGATACACCCACTCGCCGTCGATTCCGCCATGAATCAAGGATGCATCCCGGCATAGGTTCAGAGCATTCTGGAGAATCCGGACGGTCCTCGCCACGCGAATAGGCCCGATATCCGTGTCCGCGTCCCTGGGATCGCCCACCTTCAATCCCTTGGCGTATTCCAGAATGCGCTCTCGCACGGTCCCGTACAGGCTTTCATGGATCAGGGCTTTCTTCATCGTGGTGCAATATTGGCCGCCATTCAGGAAAGCGCGGCGTGAAATGAACCGCGCGGCGGCTTCAGGATCGGCATCCGGAAACACAACGGCCGCGGGCATCCCCCCCGGCCCCGCGAAGAAGAGTTTGTCGAATGACCGGCAGAGACCACGATACGCCTCCCCCACCGCCGATGATCCTGAAATGAAGAGCACCCGCACGGCTTCGTCGTTCACGCAATGCCGGCCGAAATCCCGATTGTCCATTCCCGTGATGGGCTCGAACGGTTCAAACGGGCTCGATATCTCGGCGATCAACCGGGCGGAGCGAGCCGTCCACGAAGAGAAGCTGAAGCGGAAGCGATTGCCGGAAAGAAGGCATCCGCCGCCCAATCGCGCCAATGTCACCACGGCCGCATCGTAGGGGAAGATGGCCCCGACCGTTCCAAACGGACCTCCGTTCTCCACCTGGTCCATTTCTTCCGACATGGTCGCCAGGTGCCGGGATGCCAGCTCGGCTTCGAACAACGTGATCTTTACGGGAAAACCGGCATCCTCGGCCGCACACTCAGCGAGGTCCCACCCGCGGTCCCCGATTCTTTCGCCAAGCCGGCCACATTCATCCAATCGACCCTGAAAACCTTCAGATACGCCCATCTTCGCTCCCCTCCCGTGCCAGGATAGCCAATCCGCCCCGACTTAAAACTCAAAACCTAAAATTTAAAACCCAAATCACTTCTGATCGCACTCCCTCCTGCAAGCTTGTCATGGGAGAGCTCAATGCATTATAAGAGGTTGAGCCGCAAAACACAAAAGGGAAGGCAACCACTCGCCGGCTCTCATGGCACGGGCGGCGGCAATGGTTCTGTTTACAAACACCCGCCGTTTTGATATAGGGGGCGTGCTCAAGAATAAAAGTATTTTGGGATTTGGGATGGTTATTCTATGACTTACGCATATCAAGATCATTACTTCCACCGGGCCAAGAAAGATAACTACCTAGCCCGGGCAGTGTACAAGCTGGAAGAAATACAGAAGAAATACAAGCTCGTGCGCCCCGGCGACAAGGTCCTCGATCTGGGGGCCGCTCCGGGCTCCTGGCTACAGTTGACCGGCGGCATCGTCGGGCCGGGCGGACGGGTCGTGGGGGTGGACCTCAAGAAGATCGAGCATGCTTTTCCCAACCACGTGATCACGCTTCAAAGGGACATCTTCGAGCAGGATTTCACGGAGGAGATCAAAGCCCAATACGGGCCGTTCGACGTGGTGCTGAGCGACATGGCTCCCGCGACCACGGGCGTTCGAATGGCTGACAGCGCGCGATCCGCCCTCCTTTTCGAGCAGGCGCTCCAGCTTGCTCTCGCCACGCTCAAACCCCAGGGCCACTTTTTGGCCAAGATCTTTCAGGGCTCCGATTTCCACGGTCTCCTTCTGGAAGTGAAGAGGAATTTTGAATGGGTCAAAGTCGTCAAGCCTGACGCCTCTCGAAAGAGAAGCAAAGAGATCTATATTTGCGCCATGCGTTTCAAAAAGCCACAATGAGGAGGTTCTTTTCATGTCCGGACATTCCAAATGGAGCACCATCAAACATAAGAAGGGAGCCGCGGACGCCAAGCGCGGCAAGATCTTCACCAAGCTCATCAAGGAAGTGATGGTAGCGGCCCGCATGGGCGGCGGGGACCCCAACGGCAATCCGAGGCTGCGAGCGGCCATCCTGGCCGCCAGAGTCGAGAACATGCCCAAGGAGAACATCGAGCGGGCCATCAAAAAGGGCACGGGAGACCTCGACGGGGCGAACTACGAAGAGATCAATTACGAAGGCTACGGACCCGGCGGGGTCGCTGTTTTGGTGGACGTGATGACCGACAATAGGAACAGGGCCGCCAGCGACATCCGGCATATCTTCAGCAGGAACGGCGGAAGCCTCGGCGAGGCCGGATGTGTGGCCTGGATGTTCAGCATGAAAGGCTCGATCGTTTTCAACAAAGGCAATCTGACCGAGGAAGAAATCATGGAAGTGGCCCTGGAAGCCGGCGCCGATGACGTGCGGGACGAGGAAGACCAGTATGAGGTGACGTCCTCCATCGAGGATTTCACCGCGGTCAAGGCGGCCTTTGACGACAAAGGCATGGCGTATGAACTGGCCGAAGTGACCATGATCCCTCAAACCACGGTGCGCATCGAAGACGAAAAACAAGCACTGCAAATCCTCAAATTGATGGATGCCCTGGAAGACTCGGATGACGTACAGCACGCGTACGCCAATTTCGACATTCCGGACGAGATCCTTAACCGGATCGCCTAACGCCCGTCTTTCAACCCACTGGGCTCGCAGAACCGCTTATGACAAGAACCATAGGGATCGACCCCGGATCGAGATATACCGGTTACGGGGTTTTGGAGGGTGACGGAAATCGGGTGCGCCACATCGCCAACGGGACGATCCGCATCCCCGCCCAGCTCCCCTTCCCCGAGCGGCTGCGAATCATCTACGAGCAGCTCCGCTCCATCATCGACGAGTCACGGCCGGAGTGCATGGCGGTGGAGGACGTCTTCATTGCCAAAAATGTCAGGAGCGCCCTGAAGCTGGGACAGGCCCGGGGCGCGGCCATTTTGGCCGGAGTGAACGCCGGGCTGGAAGTCCACGAGTACAGCCCTCTTCAGGTCAAGCAGGCGGTGGTGGGCTACGGAAGGGCCGATAAAGAACAGGTGACCCAGATGATCCGATACCTCTTCGGCCTGAAAGAACCGCTCAATCCCAATGCCGCCGATGCTCTGGCGGTGGCTCTCTGCCATTTGAACACGCATGCCTCCACGGCGCGTTGGAACATTCCGGTGAAATCATGATTGGCTACCTGGAAGGAAAGCTCCGCTACAAGTCCCCCGAGTACATCATCATCGACGTCCACGGGGTCGGCTACTGCGTCCAGGTTCCGTTGAGCACCTTTTACGAGCTTCCGGACGTGAGCCAGGTGGCGGTCCTCAACATCTACACGCACGTCCGGGAGGATACCCTCCAGCTCTATGGGTTCCGGAGCCAGGCCGAGAAGGAGATGTTCCTCTTCCTCATCACCGTCAACGGCGTGGGACCGAGGCTCGCCATGAACATCCTCTCGGGGATCAATCCGGACGGCCTGAGGCAACTGGTGCTTCATCAAGATCATGGCCGTTTGAGAAACATCCCGGGCGTGGGTAAAAAGATCGCCGAGCGCATCGTTCTGGAGCTTCGAGACAAACTGAAAGTGAAGAGCGATTCGGCGGACGGGCCCGGACCCATTCCCGCAGTCCCCCACCCCGATGCATATTCCGACGCCTTCTCCGCCCTCTTGAACCTGGGCTACCGGCCCGCCGAAGCCGAAAAGGCCCTGCGGAAAGCTCAAGCCCAGCTCGGAGAAGACCCGCCCCTCGAGAGCCTGCTCAAGAATGCATTGAAATTATTGGCTTGATTCCGCTCCGCCCTTGCACGATAGTGGCTCTGGTGGGCAGCGGCAACATTGTGGATTGCGGGCCTTGGCTCCCCTGCTCCCGCGCGGACGCCCCTGACTGGGACGAGGGAGCAACAACCAGGCAATCAGGCCCGTACGCCACTCTATGTTGTTGACTTAAGCGGAGCGCCGCAGGCGGGGATAAACCCCATGTGCATCAAGCTAAGTACAGCTCCTCACAAAAAGGTGACCGACTTCCGAACCGTCATTCCCGCATCCTTTTGGCGGGAATCCAGACCCGCGCCACCGTGGAATTGCTGTGTGTGGCTGGATTCCCGCCAAAAGCATGCGGGAATGACGAATGTGATTTCGGACACCTATTTGCGCAGACCTGTACTAAGGGTTTAGGCAAGTAGTCAAATGCCGGCGAGCCTCTCGTAGCCTAGCCCCTTGTGGGCGTTCTTCGCGGGGAGATGAGTTGATTTCCACCCGCAAAACGCACACAAGGGGCTAGGCTACGGTGGGCTGGCCCGTTATCTTGATGCATTTGGGATAGACCCCGCCCACGGCGCGGAGACTGCGGCAGCGCCCCGCATTCCGGTGATGATGCATCAAGAACGAGTGTGATACAATGACGGATCGAGTGATCGAAGGCAAGCCCGCGGACGAAGATCTCCCCTTGGACAACAGCCTGCGCCCGCGGCGACTGGACGAATACATCGGCCAGGAGAAGGTCAAGGAGAACCTCTCGGTCTTCATCGAAGCGGCAAAGCTGCGGGCGGAGCCCCTCGATCACGTCCTTTTCCACGGCTGTCCCGGCCTGGGCAAGACCTCTCTCGCCACCGTCATCAGCAACGAATTGAACGTCAACATGAGGAGCACGTCGGGCCCCGTGATCGAGCGGCAGGGAGATCTGGCCGCCATCCTCACCAACCTGGAAGCGGGCGACGTGCTCTTCATCGATGAGATCCACCGGCTGAACCACGTGGTGGAAGAGATCCTCTATCCGGCCATGGAGGACTTTCAACTGGATATCATCATCGGCCAGGGCCCGTCCGCCCGCACCATCAAGCTGGACCTGCCTCCTTTCACCTTGGTGGGGGCCACGACGCGGGCGGGAATGCTGTCCCCTCCCCTGAGGGATCGATTCGGGGTCACGTTGAGGCTCGAATTCTACAAGGTGGAAGAGCTGCGGATCATCCTCACCCGTTCCGCCCGCATCCTGGGGATTCGCATTGAGGAGCAAGGGGCGCTGGAAATCGCAAAGAGATCGCGCGGGACGCCGAGAGTGGCCAACCGCCTCCTTCGCCGGGTGAGAGACTACGCGGAGGTCCGCGCCAACGGCGTCATCACGCGGGAAGTGGCCGACCTGGGCCTCAAGATGCTCGATGTGGATGAAAAGGGCTTCGACCGCATGGACCGGAAGATCCTATCCACGATCATCGAAAAATACGACGGCGGCCCCGTTGGAGTCGAAACCCTGGCTGCGGCCGTATCCGAAGAGAAAGACACCATCGAAGACGTCTACGAGCCATACTTGATCCAGGAGGGCTTCATCAACAAAACACCGCGCGGCCGCCTTGCCACCCGCCTTGCCTACGAGCACCTGCGCATCCAGTTTCCAGCCCGGCAGCAGATGAGAATGTTCTGATTCCGGAAAAGAACAGGAACGGAGCTTCCCCTTGGATTGTATACTTCTCGGAACAGGCGGCATGATGCCCATGCCGTACAGGCTTCTCAGCTCCATGGCCGTGCGGCTGAACGGCAAGATCTATCTCTTCGACGCCGGGGAAGGCACCCAACTGGGATGGAAGCGGGCCGGACTCGGCTTCAAGGGACCGAGGGTCATTGCCGTCACTCATCTCCACGCCGACCATTGCCTGGGCATCCCCGGCCTGATGATGCTGAGGTCTCAGACGGATCAACCCGACCCCCTCACCATCGTCGGTCCCCCCGGCATAGAGGACTTCATTGGACACAACCGGAGAATCCTGGATTTCTATCTCAATTATCCCGTATATTTCAGGGAATGGTCCGAGCATGGCTCTGAAGTCGCATACCAGGACGATCTGATCCGTCTTTTCTGGCAGCCGGTGAAGCACACCCGGTTTTGCCTGGGCTATCGACTCGAAGAACTGGAGCGGCCCGGCAAGTTTGACATCCGGCGTGCGGAATCCCTTTCCATCCCCCAAGGCCCTTTGTGGGGAAGACTTCAACGGGGCGAAACGATTGTGAACGAGGCGGGACAGACGGTCCGACCCGACCAGGTTCTGGGTCCCCCCAGACGGGGAAGACACGTGGCATACGTGGTGGACACCCGCCCCACCCAAAGCATCTACCGGCTCTGCAAGGAGGCGGACATCGCGTTTCTGGAAGGGATGTACCTGCCCGAAGACGCTTCACACGCCGAAGCCAAGGGCCACATGACCGTCGAGGATGGAGCGCGCATCGCGGGTCGAGCCGGGGTGCAACGCGCCGTTCTCATCCACATCAGTCCGCGTTATAATGACGAGGATCTCGTCCGCATGGAGGCTGCGGCCAAACAACGGTTCGACGGCGCCGGGATGGGAAGGGATCAGGACATTTACACGGTTCCGGCAGGAGGATGAGATGAGCCAAAGAGGACGTTTCGGCAAATATGGCGATTTGAAGCGCAAGGCGAACCTCCGGCAGAGCCGGATATTGAAGGCCGGTCAAAAGCGGGTTACCCTCTCGGGAGATCCTTCGGGATCATCACCCATGCGCAAAAGAGCAAGGATCAAGAAGTAGGCTTATGGAACCTGTCGAGACTACAGGAGCACACAAGAAGAAGGCGAATATCGAAATCCGTGAAATGGAAATCGACGATCTCGCCACGGTTTTCCACTTGGGAGAAAGACTCTTTACTGCCCGAGAGGTCCCCAACCTTTACCGTACATGGGATGAGTACGAAGTCATCTCCCTCTTCCAAACCGATGAGGAGTTTTGCCTGGTGGCGGAAGCAGAGGAGCGGATCGTCGGCTTCGCCCTCGGAACCACCGTCACCAAGAGCCGGTCCGCATGGAAATACGGCTACCTCATTTGGCTGGGGATCGACCCCGACTATCATGGGCAGGGCGTGGGATCAAAGCTCTTCCACCGCTTCCGCGATCTCATGCTGGCGAGCGGAGTGCGCATACTGCTCGTGGATTCCGAGGCTGACAACCTGCCCGCCCTCCATTTCTTCAGGAAGATGGGCTTCGGGAGCCCTCAGCAGCACATCTATCTGACTCTGAACCTGGACCCCCAACTGCGGCAGCTCCGGGAAAAAAAGACCAACGGAAAGACGCATTCCCGCTACAAACTGCACGAAGACGAATAGAGAAGATAACTCGATGACTCCCATCCGCCCACAGCGCCTCAAGAAGCTGCTCCACAGGCTTATGGACATATACAGCCCTTCGGGCAAGGAAGAGGAAATCCTGAATTTTCTCCAGGGCCTCTTGAAGAGAGCTGGCCTTCCCGTGGTCGCCCAATCCGTTGACGATTCCCGTTATAATTTGGTCGTCGTGCCGCCCGACACGGATATTCGGCTCTTCCTCATCGGGCACGTGGATACGGTGTTTGCCTACGATCTCGAGCACTTCGGCTTTGAGGAGCACGGAGACCTGATTGTGGGTTTGGGGGCCGCGGACATGAAGGGCGGGTGCGCGGCCATGATCGAAGCATTCATGGCTCTGTGGAAAAGCGGCTGCACGAGCCTGCCGGTGGCCCTGGCCCTGGTGGTGGGAGAAGAAGAGGAAGGGGACGGCACCAAGAAGCTCGTCAAGGATTTTCATTGTCCCTGGGCGCTCATCGGAGAGCCCACCGACCTGCGGCCCTGCCTGAGCCATCACGGTTATCTCGAAGCGGAGATCACCACCACCGGCAAGCGGATGCATGCGTCGCTCGCCAACAGAACATTGAACCCCATCGAGTCCATGCTGCGACTGCTTCTGAAGCTCTCCCAGCATATCGAATCCCAGTGGCCGCAAATGGTCTTCAACATCCGTGAGCTTTCGAGCTCCCAGGCAGGCTTCGCAGTTCCCGAGCGATGCAATGCGTGGCTGGATATCCACATTCCGCCCAAGTCCCCTCTCGAGGCCATCACCATGGAAATCGAGGAAATCCTGGCGAACGAGCGCCGGGAAAACCCTGACTTCAACGGCGTGCTTCGCTTTACGACGATTCACGGAGGCTATGAGCTTCCCGAGAAGGGGCAGGTCGTTGACACTCTCAAGAGCGTCTTCCGGACCCACTCGCTTCCCTGGGAGCCCAGATCGTTCCCGAGCCATTCCGATGCGAACCTCCTTTGGGCCGCGGGCATGAAGCCGATCCTGCTGGGCTGCGGCCAACTGGAAAAGGCACACTCCCCGGACGAGGCCGTTTCCTTTAACCAAGTGCTCCTGGCGGCCCAGCTCTATTTCGATGTCATGAGGGCTTTTTGTGCATGAAGCCCGTGCGCGGTGATTGTAGTTTTCGGTTGAGGGCAAGTCGCGCCGCCCCCTAATGCTGTTGAATTAAGGAAACGCGAGATTCTGTAGGTTGGGTTGAGGCTTTGCGAAACCCAACATGAGTCGGCACTTCCGTTGGGTTTCCCAAAGCGTCAACCCAACCTACGTGTTGCTCTTCCGCCTTAATTCAACAGCATTGGCCACCCCTGCAAGGCGTAAATTTTGGAGTAATTCGAGGAGAAGAGATGAAAGATCCCAGAGCGGCGTCCCTGGCCCACCTGCTTGTCAACTACTCATGCGATATCCAAAAGGGCGAAAAGGTCCTCATCGAGTCTTTCGATATTCCCGAAGAGCTGGTCATCGAGCTTATCAGAGAAACACGCAGGGCCGGGGGCGTTCCGTTCGTCAGCATCCGGCAGAATCGGGTCATGAGGGCATTTTACGAAGGGGCCACCGAAGAGCAGGTCAGGGATTTCTGCGATTTCGAGCTCAATCGCATGAAGAGGATGGACGCGTATATCGGCGTAAGAGGCAGCAACAACGTCGCCGAGATGTCCGACGTTCATCACGACAAGCTGAAGATCGTCAACGCGTTCTATTTCAAGCCCGTTCATCTGGAGCAGAGGGTGAAGCACACTAAATGGGTGGTGCTCCGCTGGCCGACTCCCTCCATGGCCCAGCAGGCGGGCATGAGCACGGAAGCCTTCGAGGATTTCTTTTTCAGCGTGTGCATCCTGGATTACCGCAAGATGTCCAAAGCCATGGACAACCTGGTGTCCTGCATGGACAAGACGGATCGCGTGCGCATCGAGGGTCCGGGAACGAACCTGGAATTCTCCATCAAAGGCATACCCCAGAGGAAGTGCGACGGCAAGCGCAACATCCCGGACGGTGAGGTCTATACGGCCCCCGTGCGCGATTCCATCAACGGCAGAATCCAGTTCAACGCGCCCACCATCTATCAGGGCTGCACCTTCAGCGACATACGGCTGGAATTCGCGGACGGAAGGATCATCAAGGCCATAGCGGCTTCCAGGGAGGAAACGGACAAGCTCAACAAGATTCTCGATTCCGACGAGGGGGCGAGACATATTGGAGAATTCGCCCTTGGAGTGAATCCACAGATCACGAGACCGATGAAAGACATCCTGTTCGATGAAAAGATCAGCGGCTCCATTCACCTGACGCCGGGCCAGGCTTACGAGGAAGCGGACAACGGCAACCGCTCCCAGATACATTGGGACCTGGTGCTGATCCAGACACAGGAATATGGAGGCGGCGATATTTATTTCGACGACGTATTGGTTCGAAAGAACGGTCTGTTTGTGCTGCCGGAATTGGCGGAGTTGAATCCGGAACGGGCGTGACGGCCCGGTATCACTCCAAATCCGTGGCAGACCTACAGCATAAAATGGTAGAGAAGCTCATCATAGGCTGATTCACCGAGGAACCTTCTGACCTCCTGCGTCTGAGTGTACCGCGCGTGGTATTCCTTCCAGAAATCTTCGATCTCCCTCAGGTTTCCGTCGGACCCACCCAGCATTGCGGCCAGCTCCCGGTTCTTGGTCTCGTAGCCTTCCAGCATTTGACAGCCGGATGCATCCATGGCGAGCATCAACAAGACATCGCCCACGCTCGGTGCGTCATCCATTTCAGCGGAATCGAGGGACAGATAGACATCCAGTTTCTTGCCCGGCCTCGAAAGCTTGAACTTGAAATGCTCCACAGCGCTCGCGGCGTCTTCGTCCGTGAGAATGGGGTTAGATCGTACTCTTTCCGCTTCCATGGAAATGCCGATTCGGTGAATCAGGTCTTCGAGTACAAGAGCGCTTGTCATCATCCCCTCCATCTTCGATCGGGGTTGGGAAACCAACCATTGCCACATCAGGCCCTATCCGCCGGGAACGACTCCGGCACAATCCGAAGCCACCAAAACCCAACGCCAACAATCTTCTCGTCCGCAGCCCCCACCGCTCAAAGGTCATCAAATCCTCGCGGGCGGATTCCCCCTGGCCTCAACTGCCCAGAATCCAGCGCCGGCACTCCCGTGGTCCCCCAACCGCTTATTCATTGGGCACACGTATACCGCAGAGATGGCAAGGCATAAATACGGTGAACAATGTATTTATCGATGAAAACACTGTATTTTACCGTATGCAGCAGTAGAGTAGTACCCAATGATTACGACTCATCCACGGAAATATGGACGTAAATATAGGTACTTACCGGGCTGAATATCCTGCATGGCAGGGGATTGTGATAGCTGTAACATGATGAATATCACCCATACGGGCCTGGCGCTATGGGCTTGACGGAGGAATATAGGCGATCTCTTGCGCAATGGAAGTGAGAGACTGGCGTGGCGTGCGGGGGTTCGGCTGGTCCAACCATACACCCTGAAGATACCGGAGCAACCGTCTAAAATGCCTGGCCGATGCTGAAGTGAAACTGGTAGGGATCGAAGAATTCACCCTCGGGGGGATTGAGCTGGTAGCCGACGTCCAGTCGCAGGGGACCGACCAGGGTGAGATAACGAACACCGACTCCGGCGGTGTACCTCAGATCATCGAAGGCGAAATCGAAGCTTCTTTTGAAAACATTCCCAAAATCGGAAAAGACCACTCCTTCGAACGGATCGCGAATGGGAAAGCGGTATTCCAGGCTCCCTTCGACGAGGCTCAGCCCGCCGACCGGGTTGCCGTCCTCATCCGCAGGCCCCAACCTTTGATACGGATACCCGCGGACACTGTCGCTGCCGCCGGAGAAGAAACGCTTGAAAATGGGGATGTCGCTGGTGTTCTCGAGCTCGTGAATGGCTCCCAGCTCGAGCCGCCCGGCCAGCACGCCGTATTTCTTGAAGGGCAGATACCCCCTCCCCTCCAAGGTCACTTTGACGAAGTCCACCTGAGAGCCCAAGCCCACACTGGCCCACTCCAGGTTTTCTATGAGTCTCACGCCTTTCTTGGGATTGAGGAGATCATCGACATTGTCCCAGGACGTTCCCTCGATGAATGACGACACCAGGAACTCTTCGTTTTCCTCATCAACGGGCAAGTGGCTCACCGCTTCCACGTTCACGTCGAGCAATCGGTTCGCCTCGAGGTTGTACCCGACATACGAGCTCAGCTTATCCTGCCACTTGTAATTCAGGACGGGACTCATGACGAGCTTCCGGTTTTCGAAGGATTCTTGGACTTCATGGTACACGCCGCCGCTCACCGTGAGCGAGGTGCGAGGCCCGAGCACATAGGGCTGCAGGAGTTTTCCCTCGAGGAACTGGACCAGAGAGCTTGCCTTGGTGTTCACCTGAAGGCGTCGGCCGTCGCCCATGAAATTGCGGACTTCGTATTGGACCTGGCCGCGAAAATCGTCTTCGGTTCCATAGCCGACACCGACGCGAACGGTCTGCTTCTTGGCTGCCCGGACGAGAACCCGGATGGGAAGGGTGGTGCCGTCTCCTTCCATGTTCTCGACACTCAGGTCCACAAACTGAAAGAGATCGAGGCCGAACAACCGCTGCTGGCTCTCCTGGATTTTGGATCCGGCGAATCGATCACCCGTTTTGAAGGTCAGCTCGCGAAGAATGATCTCTTCCTCGATGGTTTCGTTGCCTTCCACTTTAATGGAC
>Ga0351856_1098_pt1 | contig 18199 bp, 9 predicted proteins | sample BONcelHFGM3001D8_FD_206798 | JGI IMG/M metagenome (GOLD analysis project Ga0351856, IMG submission 206798) | Enriched cells from coal bed in the Powder River Basin, Montana, United States - BONCAT cells FGM rep2 HSBNCT.FGM.300.1.D8 ... | reverse complement strand
TATTATGTAATCTCCGGGAGGAAGGTCCGGAAAATTATAATATCCATCGGAAGGGAGAGTTGTAGAGGAAATCTCTCTTGTCTGGGGGATACGGGCAGAATTTATAAAGGTCTCTATTATTCTCACAGTACCGCCTTCAAAATATTGATACACAACATGACCTGAAACAGAGGACTTCAGAGATGAAACTGTCTGAGGTATATCCTCAACTGTTATCCTTACAGAGCCATTCTCAGTTGAAATTTTGTAATAAATACCGACATAATTTAAAGTTTCCGTAACATTCAGATAATAGGAATTTTCTCCTGTATATCTGTCAGGCCCTGTGGCAAGGAGTGATAAAGGAGCAGAATTTCCGTTTATAACAAGCTGTGACGGAAGATTTTGAAGATAACATCTGGCTCCTGTCATTGTGAGAAAATTTTCTACCGGGGCATACATGAAATTATTCTGATATATGACAGATGATGAAAAGGGAATGCCATATATTACAAGCGGAGTCTCAGGAGGATCAATAAAAGAACTGGAAAGTTTTATAATCTGCTGTCCCTTTGATTCTTCAGAGAAAATACAGAGTAATAAAAATAGAAAAAAAATTCTTTTAAATCTGAATTTTTCCATATGTTTCATCTATCCAGTTAATATATTCTATGGAACTCTAATAAAACCCAGTCCTACATGCTCAAAATGTTCATCACCTGAAAATATTCTTTTTATTCCCAGTTCATGCATTACTACCATTGTAGTTAAATCAAAAAAGGAAATACCAGGCTTATCAGCAAATTTCTTAAAAAATTCCCAGCTCTTTTGCCAGCGATTTCGAGTTATAATCTCCAGCCTAACTCGACCGATAGAAACAGCCTTCAATAAATTATCACCAAAAAGACATACCAGTTCAATAGAAATCCGCCTGCGAAGCAAAGTAAAAGTTTCAGCAATTACATAATCACTTGTTACAGGAATTTTATTTTGCATCAAAAATTCCCTGTAGAAAGAACCTGCAATAGTATGATATTGATCATCCTTATCACCAATAGCAACCCAGGCCCATGTATCAAAGAAAACATCAGAGTTCATTAGTCTTACTCCCGTATAAATAATCATCATGATGGCCGGCCATATCACCGGTACCACTGGAAAACATACCACTTAAAGAAAGCAAACTTTCCGTAGCCTCTTCCCATTCCTTTTTAGAACTTTCAGATGTATCAGAAATCTGTCTATTTACTAAAAACTTAAGATAACCGATAAAATCAAGAACTGTAAAGACTTTATCATCAGGTAAATCCCTGAGTCCATCAATAATTTTTTCCTGTAATAAATGACGTTCCATTTAAACTCTCCTTAACTTAAAACTTTATAATTTAATTATATCATAAAATTTACAATAGAAAATAATTTTCCAATGTATTTAACGTAAAAATAATATAAAAAAGTAAAGGATTTGATGATGAAAAGTCGAATTTGATCAGTGAATATATAGATAATTGATTAACTCAGATCAGTAAAAATAATATAACAGGAGGAGGCAAATAAAATGTGTAAAAAATATATTAAAGTGTTTTTAACTATTTTTATTTTATGTGGTTTAATATTATCAGGATTACCTCTTAAGGCCTGTACCTTATGGGGTGCAACCGGAAATAAAACTAAAGATGGCATAACCCTTGTTGCCAAGAACAGAGACTGGAAGGCAGATAATAATACAAAAATAGAAATAGTTACTCCTGAAGAGGGCTATAAGTATTTATCACTCACTTCTGACTCAGAAGGCAGTGGAGGGATTAAAGGTGGAATCAACAATGAGGGACTGGTAATAGTCAGTGCTACAGCAGTTACAGTAGATGAAACAGATCTGGGGAAAGAGGGCCTTAACAAACAGGCACTGGCTTATTATAATACAGTGGACAGTATATTGAATGACAAAAATTTGCTTTCCAATATTAACCCTGGCTACTTTCTTCTTGGAGATAAGAAGAAAATTGCTGTCATAGAAGTAGCGCCTGACGGCCAGTATTCGGTAGATGAAACAGACAATGGATATTTATGCCATACAAATCATTATTTCCATGAAGAGTTTCTTGACTATAATGAAACAGGCTATGAAGGCAGTGAAACACGATTAAATAGAATTGAAGAACTTTTAGCTGTTCCAGGCAAACTCCTGACTATGAAAGATTTTATAACCTTCAGTGAAGATCAGAATGATGGACCGGACAACAGTATATGGAGAACAGGGAGTGAACCTGAAAGAGCCCGCACACTGGCAAGCTGGATTGTGGCTATACCTAAAAATTCCTGTCCAGAATTATATATAAAATTTGCAAATCCTGATGAAGAAGAACAGACTTCTACTTTAAAATTAGATAATGCATTCTGGGCTAAAGAATCAATATAACCAGGTAAAGTGAGTAGTGAGTTAAAAGGATTATTCCCACTCACTACCCACTACTCACTAATAAGTGATCATTCCTCACTCAATACAGCTGTTTTAACAGTAACATCAGCATTTGAATTTATTGATGTATTTTCTATAAGGATGAATAGATATTCAAAATCAGTTCCGAAATTATGTATGGTTTTTGTATCATTAATTTCTTCCTGAGTGACTGAATAACTGCCGTTATTATTCTTTAAATAAAAGAATTTAACTTTACAATTTGAAGACTTTCCACTTAATTCCAGTTTAAATGTGTCATGAAAATTTTTCGATGAATAACAGACATATTTTGTGGAAAGACGTGATATAGAAATAGATAGGGAGGAATTATCAGGTTCTTTGGCCTTTTTCTCAACAAGAGAAACATAAGGCTGATTGACATCACGATCCTTAAAATTATAAAAATAGGTCTTATTATAAAACTTACCCGTCATATAATAATCTTCTGTATTTTCATTGAGACATGTTATCATGTCTTTTCCGAATTGTGTCTTAAATATATTATTAAATTCTTCTCCGTTATGTTTTTTAAAAGAAGATTTCATAATATTATGAAGTATATTAGTACTGGCACCATAGTTTTTAATCATATAGCTCCAGAAAGGAAATTTTGTATAATATTCATCGTCATTATCAAAGGTTTCATTCCATATACCAGTGTTCCAGTATTCACCGGAAGTACAGTCGAAAAACTCACCTGGCCTGTTTATTGCTTTATATTCCATACAAACAGCTGTAGCCTCGCCAAACCAGTTATAGAAAACTGCCTCTCTGTCAGTATAGCTGAACTGTATTAAATGAAATAATTCATGATAGCATACACTTTTCCCTGTAATGGCATCGACTCGCTCTTTATTGATTTCGAGAGTGCCGCCTGTACCTGCTATCCCATAAGATTGTGGATCAGGATTGGAGTTGGAATAGGGATAGATATATACAGCAACATATTTTTCCCCTGTTGCTGATTGCAGATCCGAAGTTATGGGTTTATTATATCCAAGATTAACATAATAATCATAAGCTTCTTCAAGAGTTTTTGCAATAGACTCTGTATAAATTTTTTCCTGTGGATTATTATAGAACATCTTAAAATGTTTTCCACTGCTGATAAAACTCAACATAGTATCTTTAGATTTACTGACTCCCACTGCAAGAGGCCCACTTCTTGTTCCACGTTCTCCTCCAGACTCATACCATTCATCATCATCTTCATCCAGGTAGTCAAGAAACAATATTAATTCCTGTGTATCATTATCATATGTATAATCTACAGGAAGCCATTTAATTCCATTCCATATAAAAGGAATCTCCTCATTTGTGACATGTATTTTTACTGTGGCAGGTATCTGCAATTCAGTTCCCACATCTTTACTTCCCGTAGAAATTTTATATATTTCACTTATGTCATCTCCGGCAGAAGCTGTAACTTCTTTGATATTTACTCTGGCAATTTCTATAGAACTATCATTTTGCAACGCATTTGCAGGAATATCTACCGTCATACTGCCTTGTGTTACTTTACCGCCATCTCTGGCAGAAATTGTAACCCTTTTTGCTTCCAGTTCAGTTAAAGAAGATATAACATGAGGAGTAGGTGTAGCAATTGTGGGTTGAACAGTTGGTTGAATAGCTGTTGGAGTTGAAATAACCGGAACACTGTCTCCTCCGCAGCCTGAGGAGAATATTATAATAAATAACAGTGAAATAAGAATTAGTAAATAATTTTTTCGCATTATAAAAGCCTCCTGATTATAAAAATAATATAGTTACTGATTTTTTCTCGGTATTAACCTGTTCCATTTCTTCTCCCGTACAATCTCTTCATTTTCAAGCAGTCGTCTTGTAACATTAAGATTAAATGTTTTCTCGTCAGACGTGAAGTTAAATATTCCAATCAGGCGAATATCCCTGTCAGGCAGGTAAATATCATAAGTCGTAACAGCCTTATAAGACGCATGGGCAGGATCATTGTCATTTACTTTCCATGTGTTCAGTTCCTTTCTGCAGTAAGTTTTATCCCCTATGTTCCACTGTTCATCTTCGCCGCAGGTATAGACTGCTTCTCCTGTATCAGGATTGTAATTTACAGGATATTCTTTATTTTCTCCCTGACTCTTATAGATTTGTACATCATCAGGGAATTCTTCTTCTTCCGGTTTCGGGAGATCGCAGGTGCCTGTCAGTGTGTTCTTTATAACCACAGGCAGATCAATCCAGGTATGAGAACCAGGAAAGAGGGTTGTTTTTCCTTTATAAGGAGTGGGCCAGGCCATTGGGAACTGGGCATTGCTTACTGACAGGCGAATTCTGTGCCCCTTATTAAATCGCCAGGTCGTATAGTGTATCTCACCTGACAGATCAGCAGGTTTCCCCGGTACAAGGGGAGTTTGCTTCAGGCGTGAAACCCTGTCTGCAGGATTAATCAAAACACCGCTGACGAGAGATACCTGTCCGTCAGGCCAGACATCTTCAAGACGTACTGTCCACTGATATAGAGGAGCATCTGACGAGACATTCAGATGTACCTCTGGAAAGCCTATTATTTCCACAGGTTTCTCGAGAGGATCAGAATCATAGACAAGGCTTCTTTCATCATCATATGACATATCTCCGCTCAGTTCTCCCCACCATGTGTGAATTTCCATGCCTGATCCTGCTTTATAGTCCAGTGTGTGCCCCTTTGTTTTACCGGGAGCAGAACCGGACAGGTTATGCACTTCTCCCGGATAGAAACGCTGCATTTCAATTCCTCCGACAGGCCAGTCTCCGCACCGCCACTCTCCCGGGAGTTTTTCAATATCATAAGACGGGGGACAGCCATCGCGGACAAAAACCATAAAACGTGGTTCATCCATAATACCATTATCAATTTCTTTCAGCCAGTAGTCCCACCACCTTGTGGCTTTCTGCCGCCACTCGTAATTTGGCCCGGGAGTCCCTGTATCAGGCCATTCATGTTTCCATGGGCCAATATCGGCTTTTACCTGTTTATTTGATGAATCCAGAAGCCGTGGACCTGTATCACGGTAACCATCCAGTAAACCTCCTATGACATATATGGGTGTTTCAACAGAAGGCTGGAACCTGAGAGACTCCTTACGCCAGAATGGCCCGTCAGACAGGTTTTCTTTCCATATAAAATGCCATGGTTCCCTGTCAAAACGTCCGGTAAAATACTCAGGTGTAAAAGCGTAATTTTCCGTAGCAGGGAGGGCATTGTAGGAGTCTATCATAGATTCCCATACATCCATATGTAAAACACCGTCTATATAATGGATATCCTGATAATAGAGATCATCAGATGCATGAGCTATAAGAATGGCTTTCAGGGCAGGAGGTTTTCTTGCTGCAATCATGAGTGAATTAAATCCGCTCCAGGAGATTCCATACATTCCAACATTACCATTTGACCATGTTTTTTTCGAGAACTGGTCTATGATTTCTACTCCGTCAGAGAGTTCCTGTTCGGTATATTCAGCTTCCGGGACAATTCCTTCGCTGCTCCCTGTACCTCGGACATCCACTCTGGCCACAACATATCCGCGTCTGGCAAAATATGCACCTGTGGGATAGTCCCACATATATGACATATCGTCTTTTCTATAGGGGTTCATTTCAAGGAGGACAGGAAATTTTTCATCTTCCTCTTTTGCAGCAGGCATGAAATAAGTAACAGAGAGTTTTACTCCGTCAGACATTTTCAGATAGTCTTTTTCTATCTTAAAATCATAGTCAGGCGGAGATGGAGGGAGAAAGTCCCCTTCAGCAGATGCAGATGTAGGAGTAATTTTACCGGGACATCCTGTTAATATAAGATATGTGGTACACAATATAATGAATAAAAACAAATATATAAATGTTTTCATATAAAAAAATCCTTTTGAAATCAGACTTATTTACAGATAAAAATTTCTCTATCGTCCATTCTATTTCCTCTTAATTATTCTATTTTTTTATTTTTTTGATATTGGTGCAAAATATGTATCAGAATGGTATAGACATTAAAAATCAGTCTGTGACAAAAAAATCCAAAAATTAAAACCTATTGCTTTATGAGAACAAACAAATTACAATACAGGTAATATATTTTTGGAAAGGTAGATTAATATGAAATCTTTAGTACTGGCAGAAAAACCGAGTGTTGCAAAGGAAATAGCCCATACTCTCGGATGTAACACAAAAGGAAATGGCTATTTTGAAGGCTCTCAATATATTATAACCTGGGCTTTAGGACATCTTGTGACACTTAAAACACCGGAAGATTACGGAGATAAATATAAAAGCTGGACAGTTGACACACTTCCTATGATACCGGAAAAACTGGAAACTAAAATAATTCCCGGGTCAAAAAAACAGTTTTATAATATTAAAGAAATTGCAAAGAGAAATGATATAAATGAACTCATTATTGCCACAGATGCAGGAAGAGAAGGAGAACTTGTGGCAAGACTCATTATGGAACATATACACTGGAAAAAACCTTTTAAGAGATTATGGATTTCTTCCCTTACAAGACAGGCAATAAAAGAAGGATTTTCCAGATTAAAACCGGGAAGGGAATATGACAATCTCTTCAATGCGGCAAAATGCAGAAGTGAAGCAGACTGGCTCATAGGACTGAATGTCACGAGGGCTTTAACTATAAAATATAATGATCAGCTCTCTGCAGGAAGGGTTCAGACTCCAACCCTTTCAATGATGGTAAAAAGAGAAGAGGAAATAAGAAGCTTCAGACCTGTTCCTTTCTGGACTATTGAAGCAAATCTCGGAGGATTTACCGCTCAATATACAGATAAAAATAATAATGCCAGAATATTTGATAAAGCAGAAGCGGAACGTTTGAAGGCAAAACTCTCAGGCAAAACTGCCATTATAAAAACTGTAGCAAAAAAAGAAAAAAATGAAAATGCTCCCCTGTTTTATGATCTTACGGAACTTCAGAGAGAGGCAAATAAAAGATATGCCTTTACTGCCCAGAAAACCCTTAAATCATTGCAGTCTCTTTATGAATATCACAAGCTCGTTACATATCCCAGGACAGATTCAAGGCATATTACGGAAGATATTGTTCCAACTCTGAACCTGAGGCTTAATTCCCTTCCCTATGATTATAAAAATTATGTTTCGGAAATAATAAAAAATAAAATGAGTGTAAATAAATCATCAGTAAATAACAGTAAGGTTACAGATCATCATGCATTGCTTCCTACGGAAGAAAAAGCACAGACAGGTAATTTAACACAGGAAGAAATGAAGATTTACAACCTGATTGTAAAAAGATTTATAGAAAATTTCTATCCTCCTTTTAAATATGAACAGGTAAAAGTAACTCTGGATATTGATGGAGAAGCTTTCAGTTCATCCGGTAGAACAGTAATAGACAGGGGATGGAAAAAGGTGGAAGACAGGTCAGATGGAGAAAGGAGCCTCCCTGAACTGAAAGAAGGCCAGAAATTCGATAAAGTCAGGTTAGACTTGAAAAGCAGTCATACAGAACCACCTCCCCGTCATACAGAAGGAACACTCCTTACAGAAATGGAAAAACACAGTCTCGGCACCCCTGCTACAAGAGCAGAGATAATAGAAAAACTCATACATGTAAGTTATGTGGAAAGAAAAGAAAAAAGCCTTATTCCCACACAGAAGGGTAAACAGATTATAGAAATTGTAGTTACCGATCTTAGAAGTCCTGATCTTACCTCAAAATGGGAAAAAGAACTTGAAGATATAATAAAAGGGAAAAAACACAGAGAAGATTTCATGAAAGATATTGTTTATAATACTAAAAGGCTTGTAAAAGAAACACTGGAGAAAGATAAAGATTACAAACACAGTAATATGATTAATAAAGCCTGTCCCGAATGCGGTAAAAATCTTCTGGCTGTTACAAAAAAAGATACACTCCTCCATACATGTTCCGATAGAAACTGTAAATACAGGGAAGTAGTGGGACGACTTTCCTACAGGAAATGCAGAAAGTGTCATGAAAAAATGGAAATGAAAGAAGTAAAAGGCGACACGATTTTTGTATGTAAAAAGTGTAATATAGAACAGAAATTATCGGAAATGCCCGAAGGAGGAAGGGCAAACTGGAAAGAACTTTCCAGTAGTAACAGGAAAAACGATGAAGAATTTAAAAAAGCTGATAATCCTTTTGCAGCTTTGAAGGATTTTTTCAATTAGCCGTCTAATCAGTGAACAGTGACCAGTGATCAGTGACCAGTGACCAGTGATCAGTGATCAGTGACCAGTGATCAGTGATCAGTGGAGAACAAGGAACAATGAACAGTAATAAGTAAACAGGGAAAAGACTGTAAATAATTAGTATTAAAGAACAGTGAACAGTAATTTGTAAATAATTAATACAACTGGTAATTAATAACTGGTAACTGATAACTGCTCACTGTAAAAGAAAGGAGATATATTATGGCTATAAGAGAAGGTGCCTGGGACTGTCCTGCCTGCGGGCAAAAAAGAAACAGAGGACCGGAAAAACACTGCGGTGCCTGCGGTTCACCGAGAGGAACAGATGTAAAGTTTTATCTTCCTGAAGATTCACAGGAAATTACAGATGAAGAGGAACTTAAAAAAGCAAAAAGCGGACCTGACTGGAACTGCCAGTTCTGTAACGGTGATAATGCATCCTATAAAGCTTTTTGTTCCGGATGCGGCGCAGGGAAAGATGGTTCTCCCCCGAGAGAGGTTAAATTTATACCGGAAGGAGGAGAAAGTCCGGTTAACGAGCCAGTTAAAGAACCTGTTAAAGATTCTACTAAAGAATCTCCCAAACCTTCTTCTACTGTAACAGCAAAAGGAGCAAAAGGCGGCTGTCTGGCTTTACTGATGAGTTTTCTCCTCTTTATGCTTATTGGCTGCTGCTGCTCATCATTTTTTTCAAAGGATACTACTGTTACAGTCAATGGCTTCAAATGGGAAAGAACAGTAGAAATAGAAAAACTGAAAACTATAAGAGAAAAAGCCTGGGAAGGACAGGTTCCTGCAGGAGCTGATATTATCTCAAAGTCAAAAGAGATCTATAAATATGAAAAAGTTCAGACAGGAACTGAAACAAAAACTAAAATTGTTAAAGAAAAAGTTAAAACAGGCACTAAAAAAGTCAAAACCGGTGTGAAAGATATGGGGAATGGCTATTTTGAAGACGTATATAAAGATGAACCAGTCTATGAAACAAGGGAAAAAGAAGTAAGAACAGAAGAGCCTGTTTACAAAGAAAAACCTTTATATAAACAGAGAATAACCTATGAAATAGACAAATGGACAGTTGGCAGGACTGAAAAGAAATCAGGGCAGGATCAGAAAGCTTCCTGGCCGAACGTGAATCTGAGATCAAAAGAAAGAGAAGGGAAAAGAACGGAAACCTATACAGTCCTCTGTACAGATGACCAGGGGAAAAATCTCACCTATAATGCTAAAAGTGAGCAGGAATGGCTTTCTATTGAAAAGGGAAAAACCTATAAAGCAAAAGCTGCCTTTGACAAAGTTACAGAGATAGTCAGGGAGTAATCAGTGAGCAGTGAGCAGTGAACAATGAACAGTTTTATTTATACCGCTCACTGATCACATGTTGCCTGTAGCAATGGCATTAAGATAAGAAACATAAAGACCAGGATTTTCGGGATTTCTGGGATTATCAGGAGAGAGCAGGTAAAAGCCTATGAGGTGTCATTAATGGAAGAGTTATTATAAAACAAAAATAATAAGAATATAAAATGCTAAAACTGTAATTTGTTATTATTAGTATATTTGCCAGATAGATCATCCTGTTAATCTCAATAATCATATAAATCCTGGTCATTTTTTCGGAGGAGCGCCAGGCAGCCAATTTAGAGGGTTATAACGTTAACTTAATGAAATTGGTTGCCTGTAGCCTGGAGGTTAAAAAAATAAAAAAAGCAGGATTCATTTCTATATTATTTATATTTTTATTCTTTACTTTATCTGGCTCAACCTTTAAAGTCTGCTCTCAGGAAGAAACAGAAAAATTTACTATGACTTTTGTAGGGGATATACTGCTGGATAAAAACTATCTCCCAGATGAAGCCTATCCCTTTAAATATGTAGAGAAAATACTTCACGAGAGTGATATTACAGCCGGGAATCTGGAGTGTCCCATAAGCACAAGAGGTTATCCGAATCAGGCAAAAAATCCTGCATCAGTGGCATCAGGAAGGGAATATATATTCAGAGCTTCGCCGAAAATGGCAGAAAGTCTCTCTATTGCAGGTTTTGATGTAATGAGTCTTGCAAACAACCACACTATGGATTATGGCCCTGATGCATTGCTGGATACACTGGATTTTCTCCACAGTTTTAATACAGGAGCTATTGGAGCAGGCAAAAATATATATGATGCAAGAAGTCCCTATTATATTCAGGTAAAAAACACACTGGTAGCTTTCCTTGCATATTCCGAAATAGTGCCTTACAGCTATGGTGCAACTCAATATTCGCCCGGTATATCAGTGGCTTCTATGGATTATAAGAGAAACTATTTCTGTGAAGACATAAAAAAAGCAAAGGAAAATGCCGATATAGTGGTAATATATTTTCACTGGGGAGAAGAAAGAAGTTTCCAAGCAGACAGAATACAGAAGGATTTTGCCAGAAGAGCAGTAGACATGGGAGCAGATCTGGTCATAGGTGCTCATCCCCATGTGCTTCAGGGCATGGAAAGATATAAAAATGGCTTGATTGCCTACAGTCTTGGGAATTTTGTGTTTGACCCTTACGGTGAAAATTCAAGAGAAACAATAATACTTCAATGTATTTTTAAAAACGAAATATTATCAGACATAAATATTATACCTGTTTATATTCAAGCCGGGAAACCGGTGATAGCAACAGGAGGAAGAAAAAATAAAATTATGGAAAGAATGAGAAACCTTTCTGCCATGTCAGGTTTCAATCTTTAAGAGGTTCATGGGAGGAGAAGTAAATGAAAAGAACATTAAAACTAAAAATGATCTTATATATCTGGGGTACTGCTGTAATATTATTCTCACTTATTTTAGCTATAAATTATTATTTCAATGAATATCAGGTAATGACAGGCCTGAAAGAAATGGCTGAAAATTTTGCAGGATATCAGGCAAAAAAAATTGACGAACAGTTTTCCAAAGCATCTGTTGTACCTGTTATGAATGCTATAGCAGTTGAGAAGTTCTTTAAAAACAAAGATGAGAAAGACCTGGAAGCCTATCTTAAAGAAGTACTGGATAAAAATAACTATATACTCGGCACATGTATTGCCTTTGAACCGAAAAGTTTTTATGCAGATAAAAAATACTTTGCCCCTTATTATTATTTCAGTAATCCAACAGGCAGTAAACCATTATATGTATTACTTGGAAATGACCAGTATGATTATTTTTCTCAGGACTGGTACAGAATCCCGATTGAGTCAGACAGGCCTGTATGGATCGAACCGTATCTTGACACAGGGGTCAATGTTTTTATGGTTACCTACGCAACAAAGTTCAAAATAAATAACAGAGTAAGCGGTGTTACTACTTCAGATATTGCCTTATTAAAATTAACAGAAGAAATAAATAACATAACTCTGGCTAGAACCGGCTATGCCTTTATTGTAAGTAACAAAGGAGTTCTTATTGCTTTCCCCGAGGACTGGTTTGAAATATGTGATAAAACTATAGATAAAATGAAAGGCAAAATTACCGAGAGAAAATTAAAAGCTCTGGAAGGATTGAAAAAGAAGAGATATGTACAATCAGAACTAACAGAAAAACTTAAAGGTCTGCTTTTCACAGAATATGAGATTAAAATGATGTTTTCCAACGAAATTTCTCCTGACGGCACTTCTCCTGCAGTTAAGATACTCAATAATATATCCAGTATTAATCATGATACCTTCAATAAAAATTCCCTTGCAAGTAAAATGTTTATTCAAATGACCATAGCTAAAGAAAAAACAGAGATACAGAATAATTCAACAGAGGAATTTCTGTGGTATATAATTAATAAAAAAACTATAGATAAATCAGCAATTACTCATGATAAATTAAGACTTATGAAATCGTTGATAAATAAAAAATTTTCAAAAGAAAAATTAACGGAAGAATTATCTGCCTCAGGGTTTGACAGACAGACTATTGATAAAATTATCAGTTATGCCGAAAAAAAAGAAATGCCATGGTTTTTAATCAATGAAAATACACTGGATCTATTAAAAGGTAAAATTCCATCTAATAAATTAAAATCTATAGAAGAACTCATAGATAATAAAAAAATCTCAAAAAAAGAGCTTACAATGGAATTAAAAAAATTAGGATTTAAGGATGAGATTAAAGACATATTAGATCAGTTTGAGAAAGAAGGTATGGCACAATTTATAATAAATGATACATCTAAAAATATATTAGTAAGTAGAGTGAAAGATATATATGATTCCATTGTAAAAATAATAGAAACACTTGATGATGGAAAAATTTCGGAAAAAGATTTAAAAGAAAGATTTAAAAATAAAGATATTAATGAAGAAGAAATTTCAGAAATACTTGATCTGTTAAAAAAAGATAAGAAGAAAGAGTTCATAATTGATGATAAGAAAAAAGATATATTGATCGACATAGAAAAAGATAAATCTGCTTCCATTGTAAAAGCAATAGAAGCCATTGGTGATGGGAAAATTTTAGACAAAGATCTGAAAAACAAACTGGCAATACTTGACTTTAACAGAGAGGAAACTGTGGAAATCTTAGATAATTTACCGCAGTTTACAATCAATGACAGAACTGCAGCCATAATGGAAGCCAGTTTAAAAGATAAATATGTTGCAAATATAAAATTTATAGAAGAAAAAAATTCAGAAACTGATGTGAAAGAAAAATTTGTAAACCTGAACTTTAACGATCAGGAAATTACGGAAATTCTGGATCAATGCCAGAAGAACTCAGATGGTTCCTATCCGATAAATGATATAACTACAGGTATAGTAAAAGATAAAATAAAAGATAAATATGAAGTTAATTTAAACTACATAACTTCTCTCAAACATAGAACATTTTCTGAAGAAGAATTAATAAAAGAATTATGCAAATCAGGGCTTAACGACAGGGAAATTTCTGTAATTTCCGGGCAGGACAGTATGAGCTTGCTCTATTATATACTTTCATGGAAAGACAGCAGAGTCGGAGCGGCAGAAAAATTATATAGCTTTGTAAAAATTTCTGAACCATATCAAAACGGAGAAGCATGGATTTATATCTATCCTATCAGAAACGGTAATTTCTGCATAGGATTTGTATACCCGTACCAGGAAGTAATGGAAGAAGTATATAAATTAAGAAATCAAACAATTATATCAGGAGTTATAGGATTTTCTCTTCTATTAATAATCATAATTATTTTATCTAATTCCATTACCTATCCAGTCACACAGCTAGTGGAATTTGTAAAAAAAGTAGCAAAAGGAGATCTGGAACATAAAATATCGGTAGACACATCTACCTATGAAGTGAGAACACTTGTAATATCTTTTAATAAAATGATGGATGATCTGAAAAAATACATAGAAGAAAATCAGAAGGTCACAGCGGAAAAAGAAAGAATAGCAAATGAAATAAAAGTGGCAAGCAGGATTCAAATGTCCATAATACCACAGGTCTTCCCTGCCTTCCCTGAGAGAAAAGAAATAGACATATTTGCAAAAATTATCCCTGCCCTTGAAGTAGGGGGAGATTTTTATGATTTTTCCTTTATAGATGAAGACAAACTGGGATTTGTAATAGGAGATGCAGCAGGGAAAGGGGTTCCTGCAGCACTTTTTGTGGCTGTAAGCAGATCTTTTTTGAAAGCCACTGCCACTGCCATGAAAAGTTTTGAACCGGGGGAATGCCTGAGGCATGTAAATGAACTCCTCTGCAGTGAAGATTATATGAATATGTTTATTACCATCTTCTACGGAACACTTAATGTAAAAACGGGAGAACTGCTCTACTGTAATGCAGGACATAATCCTGCATATATTATTAAAAAAGACGGAACTCTTGAGTGTCTCAATACTGTTAACGGCCCTGCCCTGGGAGCTTTCAGCGGCGTAGATTATAATACAGTAAAGCTGGACATGGGAGACGGTATATTCCTTTATACAGACGGAGTCACAGAGGCCTTTAATAAAGAAGGGGAACTGTTTTCAGATAAAAGACTGGAAACTATTCTGCAAAATATGGAACATTTCATTCCGGAAGAAAGTGTTAAACTGGTAGTAGATGAAGTAGCAAAATTTGCCGATGGTGCTCCCCAGTCTGATGATATTACCGTAATGGCTGTGAAATTTCTGGGAAAAAATTAAATAAGGAATAGCCATAAAATAATTGCCGCATAATTAAGAAACGGGTAACAGGTAAAATAAAATCCCGTCACCTGTCACCCGTTTCCTAAATCTATAGCGAGGTGCCTTGCCCATGCTTAGAATTAACCGAACTCTATCATTATACTCTCAAGTTTTTTCACCTTATCAGTTACTGCATTTATGAAAGAAACAGAAAAAACAGGATATTTTTCCAGAAGTTTTACAAAATCATCACCTTTAAAAGAAAGAACATGGGCATCACCCATAAATACTTCTGCAGTTATACAGGATGGACACTCATCCCATATATTACATTCACCGAAGAAACTTCCCGGCCCCATTACCCTTATTGTTCCAAGCCATCCTGCTTTTGAATATTTCATGAGTTCTACAAAGCCATCAACAATAATATAAAAAGTTCTATTAATATCACCTTCCCACAGTATATCACTTTCATCATAATAATATTCCTCTTTTGCCAGTCCGGCAAATACACAGAGGTCTTCTTCGGAAAGTTCGGAGCAAATAGGAATATCCCGGAGAATATTTATTCTATCAAGAAGAGCTCTTTTTATCAAAGGTTTCATCTTTGTTATATCAAGGACAGGCCATTGAAAATCCAGTTTTGATAGTATTACATCAGTTTTTAATGACAGGATTTCTATATTTATTCCTTCATGACTGAGCCATCCTTTATGAAGCATAATATTTTCTATAGAGGTTTTAAACAGGGGATTATCATAGTTCTCATAGAGATAATCAATAAATTTCCCTGATGGAAAATTTTCTATATTCAACATGGCATCTGTCATAACAGAAGAGAGATTTATTTTTTTATTGTTTAGAATATGAAATGTTTCATTCAGAAGATTTTTCCTGTCATGTAAAAGAAATATTGCTCTTGTAGCACAGTCTACATAGGTAAAATCTATTTCTTCCGTATTTGGAATTACTCCCAGGTTAATATAGGATTTTACCATAGAATAAAAAGCATTTTCTTCAATATTTTGCTGGAACATACCTGTTTTAGAGTGAAAAACTGCTGTACCTATCCTGTAAATATTTGCATTGAGTCCTTCCTCTCTTGCAGAAATAACAAATTTTTCCGCCTGAAGTTTTGTCTGACCGTAAAAAGTTTCTATGGTCTGCCCTATGTCAAGGTCTTCCTCTGTAAATAGTACCTTATTTTTTCCCTTTACATTACCTTCTGCTACGGAAATAGTAGATATATGGTGTAAATCCTTTTTCTTTTCTTTTTTAGCAAAATCAAGAATATTTTTTGTAACAATCACATTATTTTTATAAAAATCCTCATAATGACCGTAATGCCTCACATTTGCTGCAGAATGAATAATGCAGTCTATGTTCTCTGACAGAGAATTATAAATTTCCTCAGTCAGTCCGAGCATGTCAAGAGAAAGATCTCCATTTAATATATGAATTCTTTCTTTATAAGTTTCCTTAAGATCGTCCGGGAAATAATATTGCAGTTTATCATAGAGTCTTTTTTCCGCTTCTTCGTAATTACTGCCCCTTATTATAAGATAGATAGTATTTTCTGTTTCTTTCAGGAGATCCATAAGTAAATGTCCTCCTATATAACCGGTAACACCTGTAAGAAGTATATTCCTGTAATTACTCTTCTGTGAAAGATCTATATGTTCATATTTTTTGATGTGTTTCTCAGAAAGGTTTTCTTTGAGACTCTGTAATTTTGTCCTGAGATAATCCTTTCTTTCTTTTATGTGTTTTGCAAGTTCTCCTGCAGTCTTATATTTGAATATATCATTTACGGTAATTTCAAAATCTGCCTGAAGTTTTGCCACTGATGTTACTGCTTTCAGAGAATGACCTCCAAGAGAAAAGAAATTATCATTTATACCAATCTTTTTTATGCCAAGGACTTTCTGCCACACTTCCACTATCTTTTTTTCCTTATCATGGGACGGTGCAATATAATCGCCTGCAAGATGAGCGTCAGGGGCAGGAAGAGCTTTTCTATCCAGTTTTCCATTTGGAGTAAAGGCGATCTTTTCAAGCTGAATTATATAGGCAGGTATCATATACTCGGGTAATTCTTTAGCAAGAAGCTCTTTTATTACTTCTACATCTATCTTTTCATCTGAAACTACATAGGCACATAGATATTTATTACCTCCCTCATCTTCCCTGTCTATGACTGCAGATTCCTCTATTTTATCAATTTTTAATAATTCCTCTTTTATCTCACCCAGTTCGATTCGAAAACCTCTTATTTTAACCTGCTGATCCATTCTGCCAAGATATTCTATATTACCGTCAGAAAGATATCTTGCAAGGTCTCCTGTACGGTACATCTTCTCTCCCGGCAGAAAAGGGTTTTCTACAAATTTCTCTGAAGTAAGGGAAGGAGCATTCAGGTAACCTCTGGCAAGACCTGCACCTGATATACACAGTTCTCCCGCAACTCCTACAGGTTGTAATCTATTATATTTATCCACTATGAAGATCTTTGTATTCCATACAGGTTTACCTATGGGAATATTATCATAAAACCTATCCACTTCAAAACATGTTGTATAAACAGTATATTCAGTGGGGCCGTATTTATTGAGTAACCGGTAATTTCCTTTTTTATAATGTTTCAGCTTTTCCCCTGCCACATCAACTACAGATAAAGACCTGTTATCTACAAGTTCCATAAAATGTTCACAGAACTGTGTTGGCAGAAATATTTTATTTATGCTGTTACTTTCAAAATATTCATTCAGTTCTTTTAAAGACATACGTATATCATCACTTATTACATAAAGAGAGGCACCTGTTATAAGTGTGGCAAATATCTCTGCTATGGAAACATCAAAACCAAAACCTGCATATTTGGTAGCCCTGTCTTCAGGCAGAAGTTCTATACTGTGAGCCTGCCACAGGGAAAGGTTGAGAAGAGATCCATGTTCAATCATAACACCCTTTGGTTTTCCCGTAGAACCTGATGTATAGATAATATAGGCAAGATTGTGAGGTTTCGTAAGTACAGGAGGATTGGAAGAGTCACCTGTGTAAAGATCAGTATCATCCAGTTCTATTATTTCTCCGGAAAAATCCTTTAAATGTTCGCGAAAATGCTTCTTTGTTAGAATTACAGAGGATCTGCTGTCTTCCAGCATATACTTCACCCTCTCAGGGGGATATTTAAAATCTACAGGCATATAGGCAGCACCTGATTTTATAATACCCATAGTTCCTGCAATCATTTCAAGTGATGGTTCTGAAAGGATTCCTACTATGTCATCAGGCTTTATGCCTTTAGAGCGAAGTAATTCTGCCAGGTGATTTGCCCTTTTATTTAATTCCCTGAAGGTCAGTTTTTTATCTTTATAAACAAGAGCAATATTATCAGGATTTTTTTCTGCCTGTTCCTGAAAAAGTTCAATTACAGTCCTGTCTTT
>Ga0351856_1097_pt1 | contig 18283 bp, 23 predicted proteins | sample BONcelHFGM3001D8_FD_206798 | JGI IMG/M metagenome (GOLD analysis project Ga0351856, IMG submission 206798) | Enriched cells from coal bed in the Powder River Basin, Montana, United States - BONCAT cells FGM rep2 HSBNCT.FGM.300.1.D8 ... | reverse complement strand
CAGTCCATTCAAAAAAACATCCAGAATGGTTTCAGGGACTTCCGGGTAAGGATCGCGCTCGGGCATATCCAGCCGGAAAAGAAGAAAAGCATCGAGGACATTGTCGAGAACAACGGCCAGGAAAAAGGGGTCGGCCTAGGAGGCTGTCCGAGAATAGATAACAATCTGACTGTCAACTAACTTACACGAGAGGATTAATGGGATTGACATAGCATAAAACATATTGACATATGATTAGGGAATCCTGTATGATTATTCTGAACTATTATATGGAGGATTATCATATGTCTATTCCGTTCAAGGGCGATCCTAATAGATTCAATCAGCGATTACTTTTTCCTCCTAATATATTCGACCTTCTTCCTAAGAATCATGATTGTTTTGTATATGATACTATTTTTCAACAACTTGACATCTCCAGCATTGAAGGTAAGTATAGCTACATTGGTCAGAGAGTTTTCGATCATAGATTGGTAGTTGGCATTTTGATTTATGCATACACCCACGGAGTGTTTAGCTCTAGGCAGATAGAAAAGAGATGTCGTGAAGATATAGGTTTTGTGCATATATCACATATGAATTGTCCTAATTTCAGAGTTTTAAGTGATTTCAGGAAGAATAATCCTGAGTTTTTGAAGCAATGCTTCATACAAAGCGCACTCATGGCTAAACTCCTTGGAATGGTTTCGTTTGGTCATGTGAGTCTTGATGGATCGAAATTCAAGGCTAATACCTCGAAGCATAAAGCCATGAGCTATGAATATCTGAATCTAAAGGAAGCTGAATTAGTAAATGAAATCAAGGAATTGATGGCTCAAGCCGAACAGTGTGATCAAGTGGAAGATGAGCAGCTTCAAGACAAGGCCGGTTTTGACATTCCCGAAGAACTGAAGTTCAAGGAAAAGCGACTGGAAAATGTCCGGGCAGCCAAGGCAGCGTTGGAGAAGAGGGAAAGCGAGTTGAATCCGGGCAAGAAGATCGATGGGAAAAAGCAGATCAGTTTTGCCGATGAGGAAGCAAGGATCATGGGCAAGAAGGGCCATTATGAGTATTCCTACAATGGCCAGATCAGTGTGGATGCGAAGAACCAAATCATCGTAGGGCAACACGTGAGCCAGAAGGCCAATGACAAGCAAGAAGTGGAGCCCGCGCTTAAGCAGATTCAAGAAACCATGGGAGAGCTTCCCGATCAGATGACCATGGATAATGGTTACCTGTCGGGTGCGAACCTGGAAGGTCTGGGCCAGACTCCAGTGGATGCATACGTCGCCACGAACCGTGAAGACAAGAAGGACGTCAGGTCCGTGGAAGAGTGCAACCGGGAGATCAAGAAGCCTGATTTTGAATATGACAATGAGAAAGACTGTTTCACCTGTCCTGGTGGCCAAACCCTGGAACTGAAGCGCGAGGCTGAAGATGGCAACCGTGTCTACCAGGCAACAAGGGAGGCTTGTGAACAGTGCGCATACAGGCCGCGATGCTGTAAGTCGGAAAAAGGAGAGCCACGGACCATCAACACGGATGACAAGGAACCGTTGCGCCGGGAGATGGTTGACAAAATGAACCAGGAAAGCTCAAAAGAGGTCTATAAGAAGCGCAAGGTGATCGTTGAGCCAGTCTTTGGTCAAATAAAGAACAGCGGCTTTCGAGGGTTTCTCTTGCGAGGCTACGAGAAAGTGGGCGGGGAATTCTCACTCGTCTGCGCCGGCCACAACTTCAAGAAGATTGTAAAAGCGGTTCTGAGTGGTGAGGTGCGCCTTGAAGCAAGGGAAATGGAGCCGGTAATGGCGTAAAGGGGGGGTATCCCCTCTTTTTTTGCCTCACACAAAGCCAGAACCGATAACTTTGCGCCCAGAGCTCACAAAGTGACTTGCTCGAGTGGTCGTATTGGATAATGGATATCCGATCCGCAAAATGGCCGGCCAACGAAACGTTTAAGTTCTCGGACAGCCTCCTAGGCCGATCCCTCCAAGGGTAAATTTGAACCGGTGTGGAGAAGATTTTCTGTTGCCGGATTACTCATAAGGTGATACCTAGTATTACGAAAGGGGAAACTTATGACCACTACCACCATTCGTCCCACAACAATCAAAATTGACCAGACCACCAAGGAGCGCCTGAAGCGTATTGCGGAAGCTCGCCACAGAAGCCCTCATTGGATGATTCTGGAGGCAATCCGCGAATACGTTGAGCGCGAGGAGAAACGCGAGGCTTTCCGGCAGGACGGCATCAAGGCATGGAATGAGTACCAATCATCAGGCTTGCATGTGACGTTTGAAGAAGCCGATGATTGGCTTGCCGAACTGGAAGCCGGGAAAGACGCGGATATACCTGAATGCCACGTTTGATTTGGTCGCCGTCCGCACTGCTCGATGTTCAACGCCTCTACCGTTTCCTTGCAGAGAAGAACCCGGATGCGGCCAGAAGGGCCGTGAAGGCTATCCGCGTCGGGGTCAAGGTCATCGCGCAACATCCTGAAATCGGACGACCCGCCGAAGAGATGGAAGCGGAATACCGGGAATGGCTGATCAACTTCGGAGATAGCGGATACATCACGCTGTATCGTTATGATGGGCATACGGCGGTGGTCGTTGCAGTTCGTCACCAGAAGGAAGCGGGATATTGATACCTTTCTTACCCTCTTGCAGATTAGCCGGTAGCTCTCGTAGCGTACTATTTCATGGCTTCCCGCCTTTGCGCGAGAGGATATCTTCGCCAGTGTTTCCAACGAGGATGAAGCGTACAACGCGCTGGCCCGTGCGGTGTTCTTCAACCGCTTGGGTGAGATTCGGGACGGGGAGCTTCGAGTGGCAGCGGTACCGGTCCAGAGGCCTCAACTTGGTGACGGCCGCCATCGTGCCGTGGAATACCGTTTACCTGGAACGAGCAGCCCAGACACTGCGGGATGCTTGCCAGACCATCGACGATGAACTGTTGCGGTACCGTGCGCTTCCGGGCCGGTAACGCATCAACCTGACCGGCGACTATGCATGGTTGTAGAACCGGAAGGTGGAAGACGGCCTGTTCCGGCCGCTACGAATTGTCGGAAATCCTTAGCGTGCAATTTTTCCCGAATTCTGCGCGCTTCCCCCAAATTAAGGATGAATGAGTGGAGTACGTCAGCGGACTGCGCAGTTCTTCGTCGACCATCACTCGAGTGCCAGCACGATACTCGACGCTCCAACTCGTTTGACATAGATCAGTTTGTCCCATAGGTAGCTAAACGCCCTGTAGAGCGCAGGGTTGTGAGCCATGATTAAGTTGTGCTGCAAGCGACAAACCCCTCTGGCACATGATCTTTATGTGACCGTCTCAAGCAGAGAGGCAGAGACACGGAGAAATGGCGTGGTCTCTTTCCGCGCCTCTGCGTCTCCACGTGATCAAATCAGGCTTTTCGCTTTCACTCTTTGTTGTGACCTGTCGGGTTATGGGGGTAATGCCTGAGCTACGTCCTTCTTGTCTCCCTCAAAGGACTTCCTCAAAAGACTCACCGCCCTGGTCCACAAGCCTCATCCACATCTGCCCCTTCCACCCTACAGGCCCACTTCTTCTCCCTATCCGGGAGCTCACTATATTTCTTCCTGCCATCAAGATGGAATCTATAGGTGTCGAGGATATCCTGCTCCGAAATCGAATCATCGATGATCTTCCCGTCCTTCACGTACTGCGGATACTTTTCTTCTGCCCACTTGTAAGCAAGGTCTCTTGCCTCACTCTCGTCGAAATAACGCACGAGCCATCCATCGAGGTCGTGTGTCCTCTGGATGAACGGAATAGCGTGCTCGTCGCTCGGGTCGATCCCGACGTAGAAAACGCCGTGCTTAAAGTCACCCGTCCACTCTTTATGCCCATAAATGGGTCTGGGCGCGTTGAAGATCAACCAGTCCTTCGGCACATTCTCGGGGTGATTTCCGACGACCGCGAAAGTATGGGTGTCCTGGAGTTGCTCCTCGATCCACTCGGGATGGGGCTTGCTACTGTACAGGGGTTCTTTCTCCAGCTTCTGCTCCGACTTCTTCTCTCGGACGCCGTGTATCGACAAGAAAGCATCCAGATGCAACTTAACGAACCCGTCATGCACACTCCCTCGGTTGTCTGCGTGATGGACTAAAAGGCCGAACCGTTGCGTGATAAAGTCTTTCGCTAATTCGTCGGATACGCCTGCCCCTCTCGCCATCGCGGCCATCCGCTCAGCCAGTACAACGCCAGGGGCCGCGGTGTCCATCTTTTCTTGAAGGTGGTAGTCTCCATAACGCCCGGCCAGGAACTGTCCGAGGTGCGTCGTGGTAATCGGCTTTTTCTGCCAGGTTCCCGGTTTGTTCTTGCGGCCGAAGTAGAGGCCGAGAATTGTCCCCCCGAGGGGGTTCTTGACGACAAGGGCCTCGCGGTCCTTCTTTCCCTGGTAGTAGACGTGGATTACGGAGCCATTGGGGAGCTTCGGGATCTCATCGGGGCTGATCTTCTTTCCCTTTGCGTCATATTGCCAAACGAGATCCGGGTAATCATCGATGCTCGGCTCAGGTCCCTTGCCGGTCCAATGGACCTCTCCTTCGGATACGTGGAACTGCCCCGTCCCCTCTTCGACGGATCGGTTGGAGACATCTCGAGCCGACAAGGGACCGATCCCGAATTTGTCCACAAGCCACTGGTCGAGGTCGCCCTTGGTTGTGGTCTTCGAGTGAGCGAGCTGTTCCCTGGGAGAGAGTCTCTCGGCATGCTTCAGCGCCAGATATTTCCAGTCGATGGCCGCCTTGACCATCCTGTCGAACGAGGGCGATCGTTTGCCCTTAAGATATTCCTCGACTCTTGGATGTAGATCATGAGCCTGCAGCCAGGCCACAAACCCCTCTAAGATTCCCTGGTCTTCCGCCGCATCCAGCACTCGATCGATGTCGATAAACCTTAGCTTTTCCGCGGAATCGGCGGCCAACATAAGAATGGACCGGAACTGGCTCTCGGATCCCTTGCCCTGCCTTTTGCTCAACCTCGATCCCCCTCTCTCATGCGTGACGCCTGACATCATCGCGCATCCGATAACTGCACCTGAAGAAACTCAAACATTCGCCTCCGTTCTCGCGCTATCGGCTCACGCCGGCTGGCATGTCCTCGTTTGACAGGATTTCTTGTACGCTCTTTAATTGACCTTTTGAGTCGTATCCGAAGAGAGGCGGCAGGTTGCCTGGAGTGCGATTCCCGTTCCAATCCAGGAACACCATGTCACGGTAGTAATCGTTTTGTGGGCGGGCATCGACGGGCAACGTGTAAACGGCGAAATACCAGGTCTCATCTCCGAGATGTGAATCGATGTCCGAATTTTCCTCGCACCAGGCGATGGCCTTCTCTTGTGACGAGGCGACGTGGACAACAGCGGTGCTGGTTCCACCGCGGTATTCCACGATGGACACAAGTCCGTTCCCTTTCATGCTGAATCTCTCCCATCGGCCCCTGCCTGGCGAGTAGTGTTCCGCGTCTTCGAGATGGGCAGGGTCATGGTCCCGAGAGCGCTCAACAAAAATACGACCAAATTCGACTCCGGCCTCGGATTTCTTCTTCCGTACCCTGACCCGGCTATATCGGGGATCTTTACGAAGCTCCGCGGCTTTCTCCCTGCACCATCCGAGCTCGTAATCTTCGGATGTATACGGGATCATGCCGCTGCTCGCACCGGAATCCCTTGAAGCATTGGAAGTGCTCGTCACGCTCTTCCTTTCCGTCTCCACCCGGCTTGGATCAATTCCCCTGTTATTCAGCATCTCGCGGGCCTCTTCCATATCCACCACCATGATGGCAAGACATCATCTGCCGGTAGGAGGGTTTCCGAATTTCACTTCAAACGAGGGAGAACGTCTTCCCCTTCTTCACGACCACCCTGCATTCTCTCGACTCTTCCATGCCTCATTCCGTGTGGTTTCGGCCACCAACCCATGCTCCCCCGTGGTTTTCAATAGCTTCACGTTACAGCGTGATTCCGTTTCATCGATCGGGTAAACCCGGTTTCAAAACTCTGATTATAAAGATAGCACCGGGCTCGGCAGAATATGAGAAGCCATTCTAAGGAGTCATCCCGAGCTCCTCCTCGGAATCCCAAAATTCTCGGGCACTTTGAAAGTGCCTCTCAACCGCCTCCGGATCGACGACAATCTCCTCACGCCGGTAGACTTCAGGCTCCTCGGCTTGTTCATCCAAGTCAGCCTTCAAAAGCTCTATGTCGAGCTCAGCGTCCGCATACACTGCCTCGAGCAGACCTTCGTTGATCACAACAACTACCCTGGGTTTCTTCTTCTCCGCCATATATGTTTCCATCTCCCCTGTAATTATGTCGTCTCAAGCTCGGCCTCCCGGTCTTCTTGTTAACGCGAGGTAAATCCATGGCGAAACGCTCCTCGAAGATACCCCAGGGCTCCACAATGCTCCGCTTTCATGAGAATGTCGGCGGGATCACCTGATCCGCCCGAGTGAGCAGCTCGGGCCATAATGTACATCGATGGCCGCCGCTATCGCTCCGGTCCGATATCGTCATCCAACGGCAAGCCTGGATAGATTTGAAGCCCCTTAAGTTGATCCATGGAGATACTCACCGTTTCCATCGCTATGTCGGAGCCCTTGATGTTGGCTTCCCAGTGTATCTCGCCGTCATTGACATTCACCACAAGGCGCGTGTTTTCTTGACGCAGCTCGGTGGCGCCGAGGTCTTCCCGGTCTTCCGGGTACACGATATCATCGCTCCGAAGAAATGGCGGCAAATCTTGGACCAGCACCGCCTTGTCCCGAGCCATGGCTTCGGCAAAATCGTAGCCTTCCAAGGCAAAATCACCCTGAAACCAAAACGGGCTATACTCGAACCACTCAAGATAGTCGGGCATGGGTTTGATGAGGGCCTTGGCATCCCGTGCGGCTTTCACATGGATTTCGATCAGCCCGAGATCAGTGCCAAGATCGATCACCGCGAAATCCGGGCCGTCGTCATGCTCGCTATTGGAGTGCGCCTTCAATAGCAGATACATGGTCTCCTCCCTATCGTTCCGGCCCGATATCATCCTCGGGACACTCCTCCTCATCGACCGGCTGAAGCTCTCTGATTTGGTCTAATGAGACATCGAAGGTAAACATGGAAACACCTTCCCCTTCCAGGTAGGAAGTCCAGTTCACTACCTGCTCATCGTCCAGGAAGACGTGAATGCTGGATCGTCCGCCATCCAGCGGATGCATTCCTTCCGGCTCATCCTTCAAAAACAAGGGGAGGTCGAGTAACAGGACCGGCTTTCCATTGCCGATGTCGGCATACCAATCCAGTTCTTCCATTGCCAGGTGATACCCGAGCCAGCGGATGTGCGGATCTTTGAAGATCACTTCCATGGCGGGAAGGCTCCCGTTGGGAAGAGCTTGGGCGCGCGTCCGGCATTGATCGAGATAGCCGGGCGATTTTGTGAGATCGATCACGGCAATTTCAGGGAGTACGATGGCATCTTCGGGATCGTAACAGCTTGCGCCGATCACAAGGTACTTCGCATCCGGGTGCATGATTTGCTCTCCTTACGGCGTTCCGATTCAAAATTTTTTCGACTGATTGACACCGCACCTCAAGGCCCGCCGCATCGAATCAATCTTCTTGAGAACGATATGGGATACACAGATTTCAATCGCGCTCATTTTCGCATTCGGGCCCCGAGACCGATGATGCGCGGTTAGTCGATATCCGCGTCCAAAAACCTCCATGTTCCTAAAACCAATCAGGTGGTGGCCACGCGGTTGGTTTTGGGCGTTGTTGATCCTTGCCGGTCGCCATTTGAAGAGATTGTATCGGCTTGTACACGGCTTGCCTCCTACCTCGATAGTCCGGTGGAATCCTCTTCAACCGGCGGGAGGTAACCCCAGCCACTTTGGAGCTCTTCCTTTCGGTGAGCCTGGAACCTGAAGTGCGGAATCACGCCGCCCTTGAGTCGGTATTTCAGTTGCGCCCGCCGTATGGCTTCCGCTTCAATCTCGTCATCGGGTACATCCATCGGGATATGAACGACCTCGTCACCCAGTTCCCCGCCGGTGGTGCACCGCTCAAGGATCACCCTGCGCGTACCTCCAGGTACGGGCTGACAGAGTGCTCGACACTCGGGGTTGGGGCATTCGCCGGAGGGCATCGGTTCTCCCGGCGCAACGCGCTTAAGAAGGTGCGTCACCTCGTGAAGAGGAACGATCTGCTCATCCGTCCACTTTTCCAGGCAGTTCTGGCACTGATGAAGAACACCTGTCTCCTCGGGGTCGGTGGTGGGGATATCGTCCCGATCCAGGATCAGGAGAGTTACGGGGTTGAACGGGCTGGGGAAACGGTCCCTCACCTCATCGAGGAATGAGGAATCCATTGCGAGCATGCCTCCGCCAGGTCGGGGGTCTTTCCAAACCTCGAGCTTCACGGGAACCCCGGAGTCGGGGTCTGTTACGGTGATCGTTGTTACAAAGATTGCTTTGACTGTCTCTCTGCGTGCCATTCTTGTTCACCTTGGAAACCGTTTGGAAGGAAAACCTCACCTAGCGCGAAGGGCACGAATCCGCCTCTTCCTGATCGTGGATTTTGATGCGAGATAGCTCGCCGCGCTGTTGCTTTGCAGATATCTTCTCATGGTGGTTGACCTCATCCGGCCCCTCTCTCCGCGAGTCTCCCCATGTCACCTGCTTGATCAGACGGTCGTGAAGACGCTGATAGATGCGCATTCCCTCAAAGATCGTCGATTGGATATGGAGGCAGAGGCGCACATAGTGGTAATCGACCCCACCCCAAGGGCATCCGGCATCATGGGAGACCATGGCGTTGTGTGGATGAATGCCGAGTAATTGAGGGTCGAGGCCGGCCAGCCTACATGCCTCCCTGGCGCGATCCGTACGCATGGAGGCGATGCGCTCGGCGCGCCGGCGAGCAACAGACATTTTGGTTTGGTATTCGGCATGTGTCATGGTACGTCCTTTTCGAGGATGTCGCCGTGTATCATGAAAGAAATAGCGCCGGCACCATGAACAGCCACCATGAAACAGGTGGCCGAAGGGGGAAGCAGACTGAATCCTTCGACGATTGTGGCTTATCGCGAGGGGCCCGGGTCTCCGCCGTCTGGTTCCGAGCCAAAAATTACTCCATCAAAAGGCTTTAGGCTTCTGACGGCGTCGAGATGGAACGGTGCCGTGTAGACCTCAGCGCTGCCTTTTGCGATCACCGCCTCAAGCCCCATTTCTTTGTCTCGATCGGTGTCGATAACGATCCTGTGGTTGTCGGATGGAACTTCGAGCTCTGTTCCATTCTGGTCCTTGAGTATCCCGGGGAGGTTATTCACCATGGCGAAACCGTAGTTCTGTACGTCCGCGTAAAAGTCGCAGCTTTCCAGATCGAAGTCGAAGTGAAACCATCGTGGTGGATCTTCGGCCTTGAAGATCATGGTCGATGGATTCACCAGGCCGGATCGTTTGCTCTGAGAAGAGAGCTGGAGGACTGCAACCCAGCAGTCCTCCAGGCAATCCAGTGAGCGATCGGCATCCACCACCACAATGTCCGGTACGTTGCCCTGGTACAAATCTTCATTCCGACAATGGGCCTTCAGTATGAGGTACATCAAGCGGCTCCTCTATCGTGATAGGCCGGTATCATGTTCAATCACCACCCCTTCATGAGGTTCAAGCCTGTCAAGATCCTCGAGATCGAACTGGTCGGTGTACATCGTGGTGGCTGTGTTCTTGATCTCAGCTTCCAGGATAAATGCCGTGGGATTGGAGGCGAAGATGGTAATGTACGGAGCCTCCCAGCGGAGTGCCTCATCATCATCCGGATCCGGTTTTCCGATGGATTTAGGCAGGTGCTTGACCAGGGCGATGCCATGATCTGCGATATCCATATAGAAGTCACACTCCTCGGCCCCGTAACTGTTAGGAAGCCAAGTCACCTCTTTCGCCGAGAATGTCACGCTTACCGGTGCGGGGGACATCTTCCCTTCCGAGACCGCCTTCGAGCAGGCCTCGAGGTGCGGGCGATGCTTTTCAAGGTCTATGATGGCTACATCCGGTGCCTCGGGGCCGTCGAAGAGCTCATCTTCACAATGAGCCTTTACAATGAGATACATGATGGGGGCTCCTTTATGCAAACGTCGGCTCTTTTCTCTCCATCTCAACCGATCAAGCATGGAACAGCCAGGACTTCACACTCCTCACTGCTACTGACCTTTTCAGAGTCAAAATAGCGCGGGAGTTTTTCATTTCCGACCAATCGAAGGGCACCCGGAAGCAGGTCAAGTCGGAGAGCGGCTTTGGAATCGATGTTGCCTCCACTGATCCGAAGCGTGTGGTTTTCACCTGAGTCGTCCAGTACGGTCCCGGCGAGACAGAAAGACTTTTCAATTGTGGCGTTGAGAAGTTCGAAGACAGGAGGAAATGGGACACTCCGAGATGGTTCCCGCGGGTGGGCTCCACGAAGAGCTGAAGGGCCCGGTCTCGGAAACCGGGATCGACATGGGATTATTGTCCCGCTTGGGAACCGGCTTGGGCGGGAAAAATGTCAGGTCATGCATCAGATGGATGTCGACTATGACCTCTCAAGATAAAAAAGGCGTCCTCCGTGAGACGCTTTCACAAACGAGCATGTGCTCGAGATAGTCAATGCAGCGCGGTTGTCGCCGTTTAACGTTCATACGGGGATAGCCTCCCTCAGGACTTGATCGCGAAACTTCGCCGATAAATCCCCGGGAGTACGTACATCCACGGACACCCCGAGCACTTCCTCCAGCTCAATCTGGATGGCGCCCAGGTCAAGAAGTGTTGCGCCGGGAAGCGGATCCACCAGCAGATCAAGGTCACTGTCCTCCGTGTCTTCCGCATGCAGCACGGAACCGAACACGCGCGGATTGCGGCCACGGTTCCGCTCGACCACGCGGCGAATATCATCGCGGTGGATACGAAGCGCTTTTGAGGGTTTCATGGTGAGACAAACTCCCAGTTTCGTTACCCATCATCGCGAGAGGGAAGACCAACATTGCCACCGCCCGCACCAAAACCATGCGCACCCGGCATATAACCGCATTCCATGATACAGAGTCACGCCTTCATGGTCAATTGCAGGAGTCCGTTGTATCTCGCCCTGGATCAGAATATCGGGCTTCTCCATGTTCTTGCGAAACATGAAGCCATCCATCAGGCCTTTGTGATGACTTCCCCCACGGGCAACACCCATCAAGGCTTTCGGTTCCGCTTCGAATTACTCCTTCGTCCAAGCATCCAAGATGATCATGGCGTCACGTCAGGCATCCATGTTTCCTTGAGTATGATGGCTCATCCCAAAACGCGTCTTTCCTAAAACGACGGGCCTTCTTCGTATCCAGTTTCGTCCCGATCCGGCAAATGGTGAAGTTCCAGGATCTGTGATGGGTCCCTGTCGAGGAGCCTCACCCATCGCTTCTCGCCATGATCGAAATACCCGTTATAGACGGGCGTGCAGGAATCCCCGGTGAACGTGTACCGATCCTGCTTAAGATCGGGATACTTCTCCAACAGCTTCAGGATCTCACGCCTGGCTTCCCGAGCACTCGCTGCTTCCATTTCCCTGAAGGCTTTCAGGATCTCGGGGCTTACCGCCTCGTTGAAGTAGGTATGCAGGATTTGATAGGCGCAACGGATCTCATTTTCATACTCCTCTTCGGTGCAGTTCCAGACTCCCGGTCTGTAGCGATCCACGAAGAAGCGATACTCGACTGTCTGGTTTTCGTTGCTCCAGGGGGTCCACACATCATAATGGGCCTCTCCGAACGCGGAGGACCTAAACCTGATCCGGACCCCATTGGATGCGAGGTACTCGCTGCCGTTGCCTGTAAAAAGTCCATTGCCCATTCGGTCCTCCGTTCCATCAGGTGAGTCTTCCGGCTTGATCTTCACACCCACTCTCCGTTGCTTGCCGGAAATTGGAGCTGCCTCCCCACTGAATTGGCAGGGCCTGACAGAGCTCCCTTCCCAAAGACATCACTCAGGGGAGCTACAACGCCTCCTTCACGAAAGCCCAAGCCCCGGGAGCCGCCTCGTTCAGCTCTGATTGAAACCGTGAGGACCCCTGCATCTCCCGAATGAGCCCGTTTCGAAACTGCATGTACTTTCGCCGGCGCCGCATCACCTCGATGATCGCCCGTGCATGGGCCGGCTTGACCCCCATGGCAAGGAGGACCTTCTTGAATTCGTCGAAATTCTTGTAGCTCTGCCTTGCCTCATAGATGTCTTCTTCCGTCCCGTGCGGGAGTGTGTCCATTAGGGCGATGTCAAGTGCGCTGTAACCGTACTCGAGCTTCATGCCCTGGAGGAACTCTGCCGAATCGCGATTGAGCCCTATCATGCGCATGAGGTTCGCAATCTCATCTTCCTGGGGTAAGCCGCTCTCTTGACCAGGGAGGGGTGGGGGCTCCTTGGCCGTATAGGCCCAAAGCACCATCCGGTCGGGGTCCTTGCCCTTGATATGAGGGTACCGGAACTTGCGGAGCTCGGAGCCGATAATGAGATACCCCTGGCCCGGCTTCAAATGAACGGTGTCGATCCCGTCTATCCTGGACTGTTTCTGATATTGAAAGGCCCCGTCCACGTTGCCGAGGGACGTAGAAAATGGTCCCCGGTGCTCACGGGCGCCGGGGACCAGGACCCAGTCCTCGCCGGCGCGCTCGACGATGTACTTCGACGTGTCCGGGTCCTCGATTTTTAACGCTACCTTGATGTTCGTATTGCCTATAAGCCTTTTTGCTTCCTGCTCGTTTGCCTTGAACAGGGAAGCGAGCTCCTGAACCGAAATCACGACGCCAAGGCCAAGTGACCGGGCCTGAGCCAGAACGATATCAAAGCCCTCGACCGCATAAGAGCCGTATTCGTCCGCTATCAGCAAATGTGGCGGTTTCGGACGCCTGCTGTAAATCTCCTTTCGAACCTGCCCAAAATCACCGATTACGTCCTTGCCCAACGCCGAGGTGAAAGCGATTTTGAACGTCGAAAGGATCATTCGACCAAGCCCTTTGAGGGTTGTCGGCGAAAGCTCGAGGGAGGGCAAGAGGACGTACAGACACCGGGAGTTGGTGACCACGTCCTGCATGTCGATGTCGCTTGCCTTTGCTTCGCTCATGAAGATCTGCCGATAGCGGCCGGAGAGAAGATCCAGGGGCTCCGACCATTGCTGGATGGCGTAACCATGCTGCTCGGTCACGGCTTTCAATGCCTGCTGGGCCTGCGGGGTTCCACCACCTTGGAGGATCATGCGCCAGTTGGGGCCAAGCTCATCCATGTAAGCCATGAGCCTCGATCTGACCATTCGGCCGTCGGCGTCATCGAGGGGGATCTCCTCGGTTGCGGCAAGATGTGCGATTTTCCGGAGGGCCAGGCCATCGCGGATCGTTCCGATGTCGAGGGGATAGTCCCGGTTATCTCGAAGCCACACCAGGACCGTCATCAGGGATCGCATCATGATCTTCGCACGTCCCTGCCAGTATTCGCCATCTCCGGACATGCCGGGCAAAAGTCCGGCCAGGACTTCCGAAAGAAAGTCCGCGTCCCCGTATTTGAACGGATTGAACGTATGCGATTGGGCCGGGTTAAGGAAGTTCAGGACCATGAGGTCTTCGATGCGGTCGGCGTCGGCCACGAGCGAGTAGAAAACCGCGTACATATCGGCAACGTCTGCTTTACCGTCCACAAAGGTTACGCCACCGCCCTGTTTGAGAAGCGTGTGTACGAGAAGTCGAAGAAGGGTCGTTTTACCGGAGCCCGTGGTTCCGAGGAGCAGCATGTGGCGCGTGAGCTCCGAGACCGGGATTCGGATATCCAGTTCGTGCCGGTCGGTCCCGAACCACACATACGGCTCTCCCTCGCTTATGGTGAAAAGATGCCTCGGCAGCTTCATCTTGGCGTAAAAGTGAGTGAGACTGCCGAGAGCGGCCGCGGCAAGACCGAGCTCGGGGTGGCCCATGAGAGCCGCGGCGCTTCCTGCCACCGGTGCGGCCATGGATCCGTGCTTGACCAGCTTCCAGCCCTCGTGCCCGAGGCGGGACGGGATCTTAAGGGGGATCTTCTTTCCAGCCGTATGTGTCAACATTTGGTTAGCATGCCTGATTGTTTCCGTGTGTCGATAATCACGGGGAGACGCTTCGCGGTCCACGACCCAGCTTGCGCCTCATGAAGCGTCGATTAACGTCTAGCGAGAGGGGCGGTCTTTTTCCTCTTCGGGGTTTTCCGGATAGATGAAAAGATGTTTACGCTCCGCCTCATCCCCGAGGTTGTCAAGGAGGTTAATGATTCCTTCGAGGTGCTCACATTCGCCCGCCATTAGCCGGTCGCTCATCGCGAGCTCCACCAGCGCGAGTTTTTGCTTGTGTAAAAGGTCCCAGTCTATCCCTTCCAGGGTCTTCCAGGAATTTTCCAAGCTCTTTTGCTCAGGCATCGAATTATCCTCTGTCTGTATTACGCCCTGTGGCTGCAGCGCCGGGCAAAGATCCCCTTGAGGGGTGCAAGCCGTGTGTCGCGGCGAAAAGGCGATGTCCTTCAGTTTGATTTCTGCTTTCTCTGTGCTCGTGGCAGCGACCGTCCGCGCGGGGGCACCTGAGGTGGGCGGCAGGCGCGAAATGGAGATAGCCGCGGGAGAGTCCGCCAAACCCAGGCCAGTTCGTTATTATCAGTCGGCCTCGGTGGCAGCATCATCTTGGGCCTCTATCGATGTTTCTCTTTTTCTCCCCAGAAGCTGGTCTTTGAGCTTGCGGGTTTCCAACTCCATCTTCCGGATCCCAGCGGCCAAGGATCTTTCGGATAATCCCATCAGCTTTGCTTTTGGATGATGCATTCTGATCCACTCATTCATTTCGCCTTTATCCATCTCGTCTTGGTGGCGCAGACACCTATCCGCGGGAACCCCCAGTTTCCTGCAGATTGATCGGTAGAGCTTGATTTGTCGGATGCTCGGCCTCTGCCCCATGGAGAGCCTCTCTTGTCTTAAGTGTACGGACTGTATTCTTGTCGCGGGCTGTCCCCATCACGATGCCCTACCTCGATTCAGCCATTTTTCTCGCGCATTGGGCAGGACCTCTTCTACCGCCGGGGTCGAGCCCCTGATGTGGTTGAACGAGATTGGCGGATCCGCAATGGATTTCGGCGTGGGGTTTTCTGGTCTTTCTATAGGCAGTCATCCAGACCTGGCGCATGTGGGCATCCCCAAAGGGGCAAACGGCATATGGGTAGCCGCGCTCCCCGGCGCTCTCTCCCATGGTAGCGGCAATTCTCAAGCGTTCGGAAGCCAGTTCCGGTCTCATGTCTCCTTCTCCTCTCAAATGAGTCTTTTTGTGAAATCCGTGCTCGCCCTTGGAGTCGCGACAAGCGGGATTCTTTCGATCACTCAAAGGGCAAAAAACCGTCTCCTTATGCGCAAAAAGACAGATGATGAGCTGCGCGTGCAGACGGAGAGCCCTCCGTAAGAACAATTCTCTCTTAAACGAAGGAGAATCGGTCTTACAGCGGCCTTGCCATCTCTGTACGAGCATCGCGATGCCCCGATGGAGGGAGCGCGAAAGAATTTCATCGCCGTTCATGGCCTAGCGCGCCGGACCCTCTCCAGGGGCGGTTTCGGGCACCTCGAAGCCGCGGACCTTGTCGGCCACGATTTCGGTTTTGTACTGTTTGCCGTTCTCGCCATCCCAGCTTCGAGTATGCAATCGGCCTTCAAACTGGACCATCTGACCCTTTTGAACCTGTCCGATGGCCTCGCCGTTCTGTTCATAGCCGACGATGGGAAGCCACTCCGTTGCGTCTTTTCGGCCATTCACTCCAAGACTCACACTGCCAACGGGGGTGCCTCCGCCCGTCATGCGAGACTGGGGCTCGCTCCCCACATTTCCGGCGACGAGCACACGGTTCATGCCGACGACCGCATTGGGATCGAGCTCCTTCGGGAGAAACTGCGTCTCGGTCGCTATGATCTCGATTGCCGAGCGCGTTTGGCCATGGCCGTCTTCCCATTTGCTGGTGTGCAGACGGCCTTCAACGTAAAGAGGACTGTTTTCCTGGAGGTGCTGGGCAATGTTTTCCGCCGTCTTTCCGAAAACCACCACCCGCAGATAGTCGTTGGCGTAGCCGGAACCGTCGCGCTTGAGCTCGGTCGATTTCAAGGTCAGGTTCACGCAGGCCTGATCTCCGTTTGGACCATTGATTCTGCGCAATTCGGGCGTCTTGGTAAGCCGCCCCATGGCCATCGCTCTGTTGATTCCAAAAGCCATTTTTTCTCTCCTTGATGAAAGCTCATTCGGTCATTTTTCCTCTTGAGAGGAACCATCGTAATTGACTGGTAAATAGCGCCGCTCAAGGACTAATGACGCGCTCGGATGCCTCCCCCGGGTATCCACCCCAAAATCAAATACGTGGTTACCACTCGATTGGTTTTGGGGTCCATGGCGGGACGCATGAAACAATCTCCGACTTTGGGCTATTCCCTGGAAAAGAGACAGCTCGGACAATCAGCATTTCTCGAGGGTATCCATGAGAGAAGAAACGCGGCAAGAAGAGGACAAGCGTTTTGTCGAATCGGCGGCGGAACAGCTTTGAATTGGAGATCCGAATTAGCGGAGGATCCTCGATGTGGTCTGATAGAGGAGGGTGCAACGCTTCAAGGAAGATGCATTTTCGCTCGGACATTGAATGCGTGAGGATGCATGGACATCCGGGAGGCCGCGCTCATTCATGATGCCGCCACTCAGGCCGGCCGTCCGGTGGAGAATGCATTGCTTCGGATACCAGTCCGAGATCGGGGAGTGTTTCACCGAAGAGGATCGTTAAGGTCAGCAGAACACTGTCGACACAGGGAAAGAATCCTCTGAACTTCCTCTCGGAGCTAATGCAGGCCGCCTTCATAGGGATTTCTCCAGCCTTTCCTTCCGAGCTAATCCCTAAGCCGGTGGATGGTTAATAACACCCGCTCGCGTCCTCGGACGACAAGTGTGTAATTGTTGTATACGCCTGATTGATTCCACCTGTGCTCGGATCCCAAAGAGCAGTGATACTGATGGAGTGGTTGAACCCGCACGTGGTGAAAGGGAAGCTGGTCGCGCCTCCACTATACTGCATCAACCATTTGCCGCTTTTCAGGACGGGTCCGGTCTGTTTTATCGTTACGGGACCGAATGTACCGGTATACCGTGATCCATTGACTGTGCAGGTAGCAACCCTGCAATCGGCGGTGTAGGACAGTGTGTAGGCCGCACCGCTGAAACCCTCGAGTCCCACGGCTTGGGGATTGTTGAAATTGGCCAGATTCGTTCGCTTCGTCGGGTTGAACGATGCATCATTATTCCCAAAATCCGCCGCCATGCACAAAGCGGCAGTCAAAACAACAACAGCGACCACGCCAGGAGCTACCACCCGCCTCCAATTCATACTCCACCTCCTCGGATTCACGAAAATTACATCGCTCAAATAGAGAGTCCTCACATGCCTGCAAATAGCAGATGCGGGTCTACATAAGGTCGATTCTCCCAGCTTTCCGATGCATACTCCTTGCCTTGCCCGGCAAAGTCCCGCAGTGCTACGGATTGATTTTAGCGACAACCAACGCCAGGGCCCATTGCTCGGATCCTGGTGCCGACAAGCCGCCACTGCTGTTTTGCACCTTGATGTTGATCGTCCAACGGCGAATGGGGACCGCTCCCACGGGATCCGCCCATGCACGAACCGCGGTGATGGGGTACGCGCTCCCGCCAAGCGTGTCTGTTCCTTGAAAGATCGTTGGAGTCAGGTAGATATAGTAGGCTGCATTGTCCCAGCTCCCTCCGAGCGGGCCCCCAACCGTATTCAGATTGAGATCGTCTCCATCCCGGTGAAGCCCTGTGTAGACCACCCATGCATTGTTCTCCGAAAGGGAGACATTCGAGTTGAGATTCTTCAGCTTCACCTCCTTTGCCGTCATCGTCGAGGTTGCGCCGCTGAGGGTCATCGCCCCCTGGTCATCCACTTTCCAGATGACACCGCCCGCGCCATCCCGGAACTGTGCCTGCTTGCCCCTCATGATCACCGCTCCACCCGACATCGAGGCATCGGCCCCGAGATTGAGGTTACCGTTCCCGTTCATGGCAAAGAGGCCATAATTGGCTCCATCCTTGCCGAGTTTCACACGGTCGTTCGTCCCGTCGTTGATCACCACGTTCGACTGCACACCACTACCGGGATCGGGGGCCATGATCAGATGTCCCCACATGCTGTCGCCGGCTTTCTCCACCTTGTTTGCGAGGGAAGGCTCGGCCCCCGGGGGAGGGACCGA
>Ga0351856_1096_pt1 | contig 18471 bp, 16 predicted proteins | sample BONcelHFGM3001D8_FD_206798 | JGI IMG/M metagenome (GOLD analysis project Ga0351856, IMG submission 206798) | Enriched cells from coal bed in the Powder River Basin, Montana, United States - BONCAT cells FGM rep2 HSBNCT.FGM.300.1.D8 ... | reverse complement strand
CTGAGCGGATGATCCGCTCAGGGGTTTTCCTTTTCCGGAATTGGCCGGGAGTGAGCGGCACCTGTGTGTGGTGCCGATACGGCAATCTATCTGTGCTTAAGAAGGTTGCGGGCGATAACGAGGCGCATGATCTCGTTGGTGCCTTCGTAAATCTGGGTGATTTTGGCGTCCCGCATGTGCCTTTCCATGGGATAATCCTTGCAATAACCGTAGCCGCCCAGGATCTGCACGCCTTCGACGGCGGCCCACATGGCGGTGTCCGAAGCCAGGAGCTTGCCCATGGCCGCCTCTTTCTCGTAGCCGCGCCCTTCCTGCTCGAGCCAGGCGGCCCGGAGCGTCAGGAGCTCGGCGGCGTCCAACTGGGTGGCCATGTCGGAAAGCTTCCACTGAATGGCCTGGAACGAGGAAATGGGACGCCCGAACTGCTCACGGGTCTGGCTGTACTCGATGGCTTCCTCGAGGACTGCGCGCCCGATGCCGAGGGCCTGGGACGCGATACCGATGCGGCCGCCGTCCAGGGTGGTGAGCATCTGCTTGAAGCCTTCGCCCGGTTTTCCCAGCAAGTTTTCCTTGGGAATTCGTGCATCTTCGAACACCATCTCGGCTGTCCCCGATGCATTGATGCCCAGTTTGTCTTCGACGGTGCCGACCCGGAAGCCGCGGGTGTTCTCGAGATCCACTATAAAAGAGCTGATGCCCTTATATCCCTGCGACTTGTCGGTAGCCGCCGCCAGCACGCAATAGCCGGCGACGTTGCCGTTGGTGATGAATTTCTTGACGCCGTTGATCACCCATTCGTTGCCGTCCAGCACGGCCGTGGTGGACATCTTGGCGGGGTCGGACCCGGCGCCGGCTTCCGTCAGCCCGTAGCATCCCAGTGCCTCGCCGCTGGCGACGGGCCGCAGGTATTTTTGCTTCTGCTCTTCCGTGCCGTATTTGTAAACCGGGAAGTTGTAAAGGCTGTTGCACACGCTCATGATCACGCCGCAGGAAGCGCACGCCTTGGAGATCTCGATCATGGAAAGCACGTAGCAGACGTAGTCCATTCCCGCTCCGCCGTACTCCTCGGGGATGGTGACTCCCATGAGGCCCAATTCGCCCATCTTCGCCGTGATATCGGCGGGGTGGCTGTGCGACCGGTCCAATTCGGCGGCCACGGGTTTGATTTCACGTTCCGCAAACTTGCGGGCCATGTCCTGGATCATTTTTTGTTCTTCGGTGAGCTCAAAATTCATAGTCGTTCCTCCAGATGAAAAGTTCGCTTCAGCTTGGCTTGCCTACGATTTTTCGGGGCAGAGCGCCACTCTCGACCATTCGGCGGCGCCTGCGGCCCTGCGCCAACGCGGAGTCAGCTCGTCAGGCTTCCCTTGAACACCGGCTTGCGCTTTTCCAGGAAAGCGGCAGCGCCTTCCCTGGCATCCTGGCTCGAGAAGGAGACTCCGAAGGCTTCCGCTTCCAGGGCGCAACCGGTCTTGAGGTCCACGTCCATTCCCCGGTCCGTGACCAGCTTGATGGACCGCAGAGCGGTTTGGCTCTTCGCTGCAAGGGACTTGGCGACCTTCATGGTTTCTTCCATGAGCTGGCCGGCGGGGAAGACCTTGGCGGCAAGTCCGAGCTCCTTGGCCTGCTGAGCGTCGATCATTTCACCCGTCATGCAGAGCTCCTTGGTTTTGGCCCTGCCTATCAGGCGGGCGAGGCGTTGGGTGCCTCCGAATCCCGGAATGATCCCCAGGTTGATTTCCGGTTGGCCGAACTTGGCCTTGTCCGCGGCATAGATGAAATCGCAGCTCATGGCGAGCTCGCAGCCGCCGCCCAGGGCGAACCCGTTCACGCAAGCGATGACGGGCTTGGGAAGCTGCTCCATCTTGAAGAAGACCTCTTGGCCCCTTTCAGCGAAAGCGCGCGCCTGAAGGGGATTCATCTTGGGGAACTGGGAGATATCCGCCCCGGCGACGAATGCTTTTTCTCCGGCTCCGGTGAGCACCAGCACCCGGATGCTTTCGTCCGTACGTGCCCGCTCCACGACGTCGTTGAGCTCCTCGACGGTCTCGGGGCTCAAGGCGTTGAGGGCCTTGGGTCTATTGAAAGTGAGAACACCGACTCCGTCCTGTATTTCAAGAAGAATATTCTGATATTCCATGATTAAGATCCTCCTAAGGTCGTTCAACCACGATGGCCGATCCCTGGCCGCCGCCGATGCAAAGGGTTGCCAGGCCTTTCTTGGCGCCCAATCTTTTCATTCCGTAAAGGAGAGTCGTCAGAATGCGCCCGCCCGAGGCCCCGATGGGATGTCCGATGGCGACGGCCCCGCCGCTGACGTTCACCTTGGAGAGGTCCCAGCCCATTTCCCGGTTGACGGCAACGGCCTGGGCGGCGAAGGCTTCATTAGCTTCGATGAGATCGAGGTCGTTAGCGGTCAATCCGGCCTTGGCCAGGGCTTTCTGGCTGGCCCGCACGGGACCGATCCCCATGATGGCGGGGTCCACGCCGCTGGATGCGTAACCCCGGATGTATGCCAGGGGCTCCAACCCGAGCGATTTGGCCTTCGTTTCGGACATGACGATGATGATGGCTGCCCCGTCGTTGATTCCCGAAGCATTGCCGGCGGTGACGGTGCCGGTGGGTGTGAACGCTGGTTTGAGCTTGCTCAAGGCCTCGATTGTGGTGCCGAAGCGAGGGTGCTCGTCCGTGTCGAAGAAGACGGGATTTCCCTTTCGCTGCGGGATTTCCACCGGTACGATCTCGTCTTTGAAGTGTCCTGCCTTGATGGCGGCTTCGGCCTTTTGCTGGCTTCGCAGGGCGAGCTCGTCCTGATCCTGGCGTGAGACGTTGAACTTGGCGGAGACGTTTTCCGCCGTGTTCCCCATGTGGTAGCCGTTGAAGGCATCCCAAAGCCCGTCAAGAATCATGAGGTCCACCAGTTTTCCGTCCCCCATGCGCTGGCCCCAACGGGCGTCATTGAGAGCATACGGGGCCCGGCTCATATTCTCGATTCCGCCCGCGACCACCACTTCCGCATCCCCCGTCATGACCGCCTGGGCCGCCAGAAAGACGGATTTCATTCCCGATGCGCAGACTTTGTTGATGGTGAAGGCCGGGACTTCCTTGGGGAGCCCGGAATGGATGGTTACCTGCCGGGCAGGGTTTTGCCCCAGCCCAGCCTGGAGCACGTTGCCCAGGATGACTTCATCTACCTGAGCGGTGTCCAACTGAATCCGATGCAACGCTTCCTTAAGGGCTATGACTCCGAGTTGGACCGCGGGAACGGCGCTCAGGGATTTTCCAAAGCTGCCTACCGGAGTTCTTACCGCGCTTACGATCACCGCCTGTTCCATTGCAACCTCCGTGATGAGAGTGGAAAGAGTAGATAACGAGAGCTCAAATCCGCAACTGATAAATGGTTAAGAGCCGACGGGAAACGGTTCGACACGACGCTTGGCATCATCAAGCCCGCGCCGCCCCCGCAGCCCCGAGGGCCGAGGCGCTGTGCGGGCTCGAGAATGCTGCCTGCAAAAAATATTTTTATAGGAAATGGCACCACTCTTGTCAAATTATTTATTATTACTAACACTTACTAGCACTTGCAAGGTTTGAGACTGGGATGGGGACAACCGAAAAGCCCGCCGCCGAACCTGGCGAGGTTCTGCTGTGGTCCGATGACGATCAGTATGTCGCCCGCTTCGAGCATCTCGTGGGGAGAGGGATTGTAGATCATGGCGCCGTCCCGGCGCTTGATGGCCACAACGATAAGGTTGTACTGGGCGCGAATGCCCGAGTGCATGAGCTCCTTTCCCACCAGATGGGCCTCGTCCGGAATGCAGATCTCCTCCATGCTCAATTCCATGCCCTGTGCGGAAAGCGCCAGCTCCAGGAAATCGGTGACCGTCGGGCGCAAGATGTTTTGAGCAATCCGGATGGCTCCGATGGCATAAGGGGAAACCACGCGGTTGGCCCCCGCCTTCATGAGCCTCTTTTCCGAGCCGGGCGTGGCCGCGCGTGCGAAAATCGTCAGGTCCTTATTGAGGTCCCTGGCGGTGAGGACAATGAACACGTTGTCGGTATCCTTGCTGACGACGGCGACAAGCCCTTTGGCCTTCTGTATGCCGGCGGCGATGAGGGTTTCTTCTTCCGTGGCATCTTCGGAGAGATGAAGAACGTTCTTCTCGCGCAGTCTGGTGAGAAGATTGGGGTCATTCTCTATGACCACCACGGGGACATTGGCTTGCGTGAGCTCTTCATGGACGATCTGCCCCATTTGGCCGTAGCCGCAAATGACGAAATGGTCCTTGAGCTGTTCAAGTCGCTTCTTCACTCTGTTCCTCCGATAGAGCTCCAAAAGATTTCCGTCCAGGAGAATCTGTGTAAAATATGCCAGATTGTAGGCAACGAAGCCGGCACCGAGGAATATGAGCACAATGGTGAATATGCGACCGTCCTGGTCCAGAGGCCTCACTTCCCCGAATCCGACGGTGGTGAGGGTGATGATGGTCATGTAGAGGGCCTCCCAAAAGGTGAAGTCCTCTATGAGGATGTAGCCCGATGTCCCGAAGCCGATGAGGAGCACGGACAAGACGATCAGGACGATGACGTGCCGGCCGCTGGCCAGTAACCCGTATTTCATTGCACCCCCTGGTGTTAGCTGACCGAGGATCTCGAAAACTTTCACACCCAGCATCATAGGAAAAGGAAGGACCAAAAGCAATGGGTGGCGAAAGCTTTCAGCGTCACCGGAGCAACTTCCCGCAAGCAAGTGATTGAACCCTCCCCGCATAAACTGTATCGAATGTACGCTTGCACTTAACCTGATTCCGTGATAGTGACTCCACCGCAGATAGAATCAGCCGGGTGGGTGAGATCATCTGAAGGTGTAAGTCATCCGAAGGGCGCATCCGGGCCGCTCTGTTGGTGCATGTCCGTTAGCCTCGGACGGCCTTTCAGTTTGTGAAAAATGCATCATTTTTCCCTTGACATGGGTCGAGCTATCCCTATAATGACCTTGCAACATATTGCACAAGCGCGGATACCATGAGCGAGAAAGTAGCTCTATCAACAACCATATTCTTAAGGAGAAGGCGATATGTCGAAGTTGGTTCCTCCCCATGGAAAAGAACGTAAACTGAAACCCTTATTGCTGGAAGGTGCAGCACTGGCCGCCGAAAAGGAAAAAGCCAAGAAGCTGAAAGTTGTTCCCATGACGAGCCGTGAAGCATCCGACCTCATCATGCTTGGCATCGGCGCTTTCACTCCCCTGGAAGGCTTCATGGGTTACGATGATTGGAAGGGCGTCTGCGACAAGTACTTGATGACCGACGGCGTTTTCTGGCCCATCCCCATCACCTTGTCCGCCGACAAAGCGCTGGCCGACAGCATCGGCGTCAACGAGGAAGTGGCCCTGCTCGACACCGAGAACAACGAGATCCTCGGCACCATGAAGGTGACCTCCAAGTACAAAATTGACAAAGCGCATGAGTGCAAGTCCGTGTTTTGGACGAACGACGCCGCCGGGCACCCCGGTGTTGCCAGTGTCATGGGCCAGAAAGAGATCAACCTGGCCGGTCCCGTCAAGGTGATCAGCGAGAGCTTCTACCCCACCCAGTTCAAGGATGTCTATCAAAGGCCGGCTGAGGCCAGAAAGCTTTTCGAAGAGAAGGGCTGGACGACTGTTGCGGCTCTCCAGTTGCGCAATCCCATGCACCGCAGCCATGAGTTCCTCGCCAAGATCGCCGTTGAAGTCATGGACGGCCTCTACATCCATCAGCTCGTGGGCAAACTGAAGCCCGGCGACATTCCCGCCGATGTGCGCGTGGAAGCCATCAACGTTCTCGTCGAAAACTACTTTGTGAAGAACACGGTCATCCAGGGCGGCTACCCTGCCGAAATGCGCTATGCCGGTCCTCGTGAAGCCCTGCTCCATGCCGTTTTCCGTCAAAACTACGGATGCAGCCACCTGATCGTGGGCCGTGACCATGCCGGCGTGGGTGACTACTACGGTCCTTTCGACGCCCAGAAGATCTTTGACGACATTCCGCAAGGCGCTCTCCTCCTGCAGCCCCTCAAGATCGACTGGACCTTCCACTGCTTCAAGTGCGGCGGCATGGCCTCCTTGAAGACCTGCCCCCACGGCAAGGAAGATCGTCTGCTCCTCTCCGGAACCATGGTCCGCAAGACCCTCTCCGAAGGCGGCGAGCTCCCCAAGGAATTTTCTCGCCCCGAAGTCGTGAAGGTTCTTCAGGCATACTATGCCGGCCTGGAAGAAAAAGTAGAGGTAAAGCTCCACGGTGCTGCTACGGGTGATGTGAAGAAGAAATAAGGTGTTGGTTGGGAATTTGAGATTCCATGATGAGGCTTGCCCCCTGGGAGTTGCGGAAACCCGGCCCAAGGGGGTGAGTCCAGGGTTGGGAAGGGAGGTGTAGATTTCAGGATAAGATTTATTAAGTGAGGGAACGTTTGGCTTAAGAGATAAAGAAGAAACCTTTTGGGAGGTGTTAAAATGCCTAGTTTCGTAATGACAGAGAAGTGTGATGGCTGCAAGGGCCAAGATAAAACCGCTTGCATGTATATATGCCCCAACGACCTGATGACGCTGGATAAAGACAGGATGAAGGCATACAACCAGGAGCCTCAGTACTGCTGGGAGTGCTACTGTTGTGTGAAGATATGTCCTCAGCAGGCCATGGATGTTCGTGGATACCAGGACTTCATGCCTCTTGGTGCCGCCTCGACTCCGCTGAGAGGCAGTGAAGACATCATGTGGACCATCACCTTCAGGGATGGGAGACTCAAGAGGTTCAAGTACCCGACGAGGAGAACGCCAGAGGGTTCGATAAGGCCATTCGAGGGATTTCCCGAGGCAAAGGTAGCAGATCTGAACAATCAGTACCTCCTTGGAGAGCCGGACATAATGGGTGTTAAAGAACTCTGCGTCGCTAAGAAATAAGGAGATTAAAAAATGAAGGAATTCGCTACACAGGTTGTCGAGACCGATGTATTGATTCTTGGTGGAGGTATGTCCGGCTGTGGTGCCGCGGTAGAGGCTGCGTACTGGGCAAAGCCCCTGGGTTTGAGCGTGACACTGGTTGATAAGGCTGCCATTGACAGAAGCGGTCCCGTGGCGATGGGACTCTCTGCCATCAATACCTACATGGGTCTGGATGGCAAGGTAACCATGAATCCCCAAACGCCTGAAAATTTTGTTCAATATGTGACGAATGACCAGATGGGCCTCATGAGACAGGACTTGGTCTATGATGTTGCAAGACATGTGGATTCATCGGTCAAGCATTTCGACAAATGGGGACTTCCCATTTGGAAGGATGAGGCCGGAAATTATGTGAAATCCGGGCAATGGCAGGTCATGATAGCCGGCGAGAGCTACAAGATCCTCGTGGCAGAGGCTGCAAAGAGCGCTATGGGCTCCCTGGGTGATAAAGGCCAGATCCTCGAGAGGGTCATGATCACGCATCTTCTCAAGGATGAGAAGGAAGATAACAGAATAGCTGGAGCAGTGGGCTTCAGCGTCAGGGAAGAGAAGTATTATGTCTTCAAGGCTAAAGTGACCATCGCTCTGATGGGTGGCGCGGTCCACGTATTCAGGCCACGGTCTCAGGGTGAAGCCTTCGGCCGGTCATGGATGCCGCCCTTCCTTACCGGATCTGTATATGCCCTGGTTTTACAGGCAGGTGGCGAGCTGACCCAGATGGACAATACCTTTGTCCCGCCGCGGTTCAAGGATTCCTATGGTCCTGTCGGCACATTCTTCCTGCTGTTCAAGACGCCTGCAACAAACGGTCTTGGTGGCCCATATGTTGGTGCATATCCAAAAGAGTCAGCCACTTGGGCGCCGTATGCCGACGCGAAACCGACTCCGACACCCATGAGAAACTACGAGATGATCCTCTGTGCGAAGGAAGGCAAGACGCCTTTCTGGATTAATACACAGATGGTGGTGGAAAGGTATAAGGCGGAGATAAAAGATCCAAAAGAGCTGAAAAAGAAGATAAAGACGTATGAGAGCGAGGCCTGGGAAGACTTCCTCGATATGACCATCGCGGGTGCGACGAACTGGGCTGCCCACAATGTGGATCCAATGGAGAAACCCATGGAGCTTCAGTTGTCTGACTCCGTCTTCATTGGCTCGCACGCCTGCTCTTCTGGTGCATGGTGCTGTGGCGCCGAAGACCTCATGCCGGCGGAATACAAGGATTCATTCCCTGTCCAAGCCAATTGCATGACCACCGTTAAGGGTCTGTTCACGGCAGGTTGTGGGGTTGGGGCATGTGCCCATAAGTTCTCCAGCGGCTCGCACGTACAGGGCAGGATCGTTGGAAAGTCAGTGGTGAAGTTTGCCAATGACAACAAGGGCTACACGCCAACGGTCTCTGATGCCACGATAGCTAAAATGAAGGAAACAATTTTTAAACCTTTTGCCTTGTATGACGAGAAGAAGGGTTTCACGACGCAGCCCGATGTGAATCCTAACTATATCTCCCCCCATAATTTCCTGTTCAGGCTCCAGAAGATAATGGGAGAATATGCTGGTGGCTGGGAGACGCTGTATGGAACATCGGACGCATTGCTCGAAGTCGGCCTCTGGAAACTGGCATTCCTCGGAGAGGATATCGAGAAGTTGGCCGCCAAGGACTCTCATGAGCTGATGAGGGCATGGGAAGGTGTCCACAGGTACTATGTTGGTGAGGCATGCGCAAGGTCAAGACTGGCCCGAAAAGAGTCCAGATGGCCTGGATACTACTACAAGTCCGATTACTTGACACTGGACGATGTAAATCAGAAGCACTTCATTAATGTGAAGTATGATGTCGCTAAGAAGGAATGGACAGTACTCACAAGGCCGATGATTGCTCTCTAGTTTGAGCTAGTATCTCGAGTGGTATGTTCTATGAGGGGGCGGCCTTTCTGGCCGCCCCTAAACATTTTTTAGAATAAAGTAGAATAATTGTGAGAATATATTATGAATGAAGAACGTACTGAAAGACTCCCAATCACTTGGGATGACAAGTTCAAATTCTCATGCCATAAAGAGCTTTCCTGTTATAACACCTGCTGCCGTGATGTGAATATTTTCCTCACACCCTATGATGTCCTGCGAATGAGAAGGGCTACCGGGTTGTCCTCTGGTGAGCTCTTAAAGGCATATGCAGTTGCACTTTTAGGTGAGGACGGAATACCCCTGATGGTGCTCAGGATGATGGAAAATGAAAATAAAACCTGTCAATTTGTTACACGTGACGGGTGCAGTATATATCGGGACAGGCCATGGTCTTGCAGGATGTTTCCCGTATTCCCGGTTTCCTCTAAGGAAGAAGAATTCTGGATAGAGGGAAAGACCTCATGCCTTGGAGTTAGAGAAGAGAAAGAATGGACGCCAAGAGAGTGGAAGAAGGATCAAGATATTGAGACCTACGACAAAATGAATGAATCCTATAAAGAGATTACCCACCATGATTATTTCCTGGAAGGTAATAAGCTGGATTCAGGAAAAACGAAGTTGCTTTATACGGCCTGTTATGACCTCGATCAATTCAAGAAATTTCTTTTTAATACCAGATTCTTTGATATCTATGATGTCGAGAAAGAGGTTATCGAGAAGATAAAGAATGATGATGAAGCACTATTAAACTTTGGCTATAGATGGGTGAGATTCAACCTCTTCTCTGAAGATACCTTAAAGCTCAAAGATAAGAAAATGGATAAGCTCTTACAATCCAGGAGTGGGGTAACTTCTTAACCTCCATATTCGACCGCAGAGATAATCGACGCAGATTATATGTGCCCGTTCAGCGTGTCCGTTACAATCACGGACAACGAATCTTGGCTGGCAGGCACCCCCGCCTTTTCATTTAGTGCTCCAGGAGGCATAGCTTTTTCTTTCGATAAAAGTTAGAATCAAAACTTGAGCGATTCTCATGGCAAAATCACCAGGGCAGGCGCCACGCCTGTCCCGTGAAATGCTTGAATAGTCGGAATGGCTGTGCTGGCGTGGTTTGGGCGTCTTAGCAGACAAGAATCGCTCATGAATATTATGTAGACAGAAAGGATTAAACCATGTTACCGAGTACGAAGTTTGTAGAACCTGTTGAGCGCTCATTGGATTCCACTTTCAAGTTCGGGTGTCATAAGGATATCAGTTGCTTTAATAAATGCTGTAGAAATGTTGATATCCTTTTAACTCCTTATGACATTTTGAGAATTAAAAAGAGGTTGGGAATTTCTTCGGATGAGCTCCTCAAGAAATACACCGAGGTTCATATTGATGAAACGTCCTTACACCCGTTTGCAGTGCTCAAGATGATGAATGAGGAAGAAGGGAAATGCCCTTTTTCTACACCTGAGGGCTGCAATATTTATGAAGACCGGCCTGCTAACTGCCGATATTATCCAGTTGGCAAGGGTCTCATGATAAAGGAAGGTGAGAAAGGGCCGGTACCTGCGGAATACTATTTCTTTATCAAGGAACCGAGTTGTCTTGGATATGAGGAAAATAAAGAGTGGACTATTGAGACATGGAGGATCGATCAGGGACTTGACCTCTATGATGAAATGAACAAAGAGTGGAGCGAGATACAATTGAGAAGGGACAATCCGGGTCAACCGAAGCTCGACCCGAACAAGCAGCCCTTGATTTATATGGCAAGCTATGATCAGGACAGATTTAGAAAATTTGTTTTTGAAAGTAAAGTGCTCGATATCTTTGATATTGATCATGAAGAAATCGAGAAGATGAAGACTGACGAGATTGCGCTGATGAAGTTCGGATTCAAATACCTGAAGTATATTTTGATGCTGGAAGAGACATTGAAGGTAAAGGAAGAATATACAAAGGTGGCGCAGCCGGGTGACAAAGTGGAGGGAGACGCATAGGTCTCTGGGAAGTCGGAGCCACCGGCACCGTCGGTGGCTTGCCTAGCCCCAGAAGGGCATTGCTACTGGCATCGCTGTGAGAGATCGCCTATCAAGCTCTGTTTCGGTGAGGAGGCAGCAGCTCTGGAAGCCGCGTTCCAGGATTTGCCATTGTCGCGGGCACACGTGGAACGAGCTACTTGCGGACTTGGTGTCGGTCGCGTCCAAGGATGCTCAGCATGTGTTATATCTCTACCGTTTGAAACGCGCTCAGTAAATCCTTCTGATCTGTACTGCTTCCTTGCTTCTACACCGGGAGCTAGCATAGATGGGGCTGTAGCAGAGGACTCGCCAGTTCACATGCTATGCGGATACAGGATTTTCAAATACTGCAGCACAGCTTTTGCCATTCTCCCCGGCATCGCCCGGGGGGGCTCCTATGATTAATCTCGAGCGGAGTGCCTAGAAAGCGATTTGACGGGTTGGAGGATTTCGGGTTGTTCTTTTGCAGAGGGTGGACTGATTTTTCCCGTGAGAAGGTGTGGAAGGGAGCGAGCAGGGCTCTTTGAAGGCGCGAAATTTGTGATCTGATTTGACAGATCATCGCAAGGGATGGAAGCGATTGCGGAAACCGTCTTTGCATGGTCGGGGAGCTAAACGAAAAAACCTTTCCTCTGCTCTTGAGAAAAGAACTGCGGTGATAGCGTGAGAGAGAAGTGAAAGGAATCAAAAAATCCCCACATCACAAAACTGACCCCGGTGTGATAAGATGAAATGGGGATGAGCTCACTGGCGGGGATTGAGGCAAAAATACGAAATCTTGATGAATGAGCAGGGAAAGAGACACATGCTCCTTCCCCGCCTTCAAAGCCTTTGCTCTCTGTTCATCCCCCAATATCACCAAGGGAAAAACTCTGCCATACATCGTTCAAAATTGTTTTCAGTAGATGTATTTTTCGGTGAGTGGCACCTCCATCTCAGCTTCGCTCGGCTCCCAATCTGTTGGGCATTCGGCCCTAAGCCCGTCGATTCTGTTGTCAAGCTCTCCTAGGAACACATGCAAGTCCCTGACCTGGTCGATAACTTTCTCCTTATCCCCGGAGGAAACTTTGTCAAATCTATCCACCACCTCATTGACTTTAGCCTTCCATCCGCCAAGCTCGGCGGCTAGGTTGTCACAGTAGTTCTCTCCTGCTTTCATGACTATCTCCTTTGGAATGGAACATGCTTTTGTCCCATCATCACATTTCTGATTTCATAATCGTTCCATATCCGTCATCCCTCTCTGTAGAGATCCGCTTGACTATAAGAAATAATCAATCCTTCAATCTTGTCAAGTGAGCTTGCTACGCATTAGGGTTGCCCATGTCCCATGATACATTACCACTTCCTGAAGATTGCAGGCAAATCGGGAAGCGCTGGGCAGGAAATGCGTGAGCTTTCGGCAAGCCTGCATGAATTGGCGCGCCGGGGGTGGTATGATCGGCTGAACCCTAACCATAAAAGGAGAACAGCCGATGAAGCAAGAGGATCAGGTTACCACGCATGCCCCGCTGGATGCGGTGAGGCAAGCGTTCGAGCAGTGGCGGAGCACTCGCAGCGGGCGAGAGCGTATCCCCGAGGAATTGTGGCAGGCCGCGGTGGACCTGTCTGAGTCGTACACCCTGTGCAGGATCGCCACCGAGCTCAAGCTGGATTACAGCCGATTGCGACGCCGTATCCGGGAGCGCTCACCCGAGCCCCCTCCTTCCCGGTTCATCGAATTGCGCATGGACCGCCTTGTCCCCTCACATCAGTGCACCGTGCAACTGCGCTCGCCCGCGGGCTTTGAAATGACGGTGCACGTCAGTGCCGGCTACGAGCCCCAGATCCCCCATCTGATACACCATTTCCTGAGCCAGGGCCGATGATACAGATTACCCCGCAGATGCGTATCCTTGTTTGCATCGACCCCGTTGATTTTCGATCAGGCATCGACAGATTGTGCCGCATCTGCCGACAGATGCTCGATGCCGATCCGTTCAGCGGGACGCTTTTCGTTTTCCGCAATCGATCAAGGACCGCCCTGAGAGTCCTCGGCTATGACGGTCAGGGCTTTTGGCTGTGTCACAAGAGGCTCTCCAGCGGGCGCCTTACCGGTTGGCCCGGGGAGAGCCGAATCGATGCCCATGAGCTTCAGTCCCTCATCTGGAACTTTCATACTCCCGAAGGGGCGGTGAAGTTCTTTAGAAAATTGCAGTAGGCTCGACACTTTCATCTTACGTTCCAGTTTCCCGTGTGGTAGAGAGCCAGGCGTGGAAACGATACTGACCTACAGAGGCAAAACGGTTACCGTGGAGGACGTCGCCTTCATCCGCTCCCTCATGGCGGATCATCCGGGCGAAAGCCGCCGCAAGCTCTCCCGCAGGCTGTGCCGGGCATGGGGCTGGGTGCAGCAAAACGGGGAGCTTCGCGATCAAGTGTGCCGCTCTCTCATGCTCGATCTCGAGAGGGCGGGCCACATCGTGCTTCCGCCCAAAAAGTTTACTCCACACAATCCGCTGGCCGTCCGCAAAAGCCCCGAGCCATGCGTGATCGATCAAACCCCCATAAACCGCCCCCTGTCTCGACTACCGAAGCTCGATGTTCGCCAGGTACGAAGGGGGCCCCTGGAGGGGCTCTTCAACAGCTTTATCGAGCAGCACCATTACCTGGGCTACAGCCAGCCGGTGGGCGAGCACCTCAAGTATCTGGTCCTCGCCCACGAGCGCCCCATCGCCTGTTTCACCTGGTCATCGGCGCCCCGCCATATCGGGTCCCGAGACCGGTTCATCGGGTGGACAGCCGGGCAGCGTCGAGGCAATCTGCGCCTCTTGGCCTACAATAGCCGATTTCTCATACTCCCGTGGGTTTCGGTACCCCATCTCGCCTCCCATCTGCTCTCGAAAATGACTCGAAGGATCTCCTCGGACTGGTATCGGGTTTACGGCCACCCCCTCTATTTCCTCGAGACTTTCGTGGACACCGAGCGTTTCCGGGGGACCTGCTACCTGGCGGCCAACTGGATCCGCCTCGGCCTCACCACGGGGCGCGGAAAATGCGAGCACACCATGAAGCCCAACCGCTCCATAAAAGCCGTATGGGGATATCCCCTCCACAAGAGGTTTCGAGAAAAGCTATGCCGGGAAAGCCTCCCTCAATAGAGCTCGATCCGGAAAAGCTTGTCGCTTTTCTTAAAAGGGCGGAGCAGCGCCTCGATCCCGAGGACTTTGCCTTTCTCTCTTCCCTGGTTTGCGCCGTTTCAAACCTCCGGGACCTGCTCCAAAGCAAATCGAGCTCCATCATGCGCCTGCTTCGCATGATCTTTGGGGTCAAGACGGAGACCTCGAGACGCGTGCTCAAAAACGGCTCAAACGAGACCGCCAACGCCGAGAGGCCGGCCCCGAGAGGGCACGGCCGCAATGGCGCACGGAATTATACCGGCGCAAGAACAGCCGATGTCGCCCATGATTCCTTGAAGCACGGCGACCTCTGTCCCGGATGCGAAAGGGGCAGGGTCTACCTGCTCGACCCCGGGATCTTGATGAATTTCTTTGCCGCCGCTCCCGTGCAGGCCGTCCTCTACTTGCTCGAAAAGCTCCGATGCAATCTGTGCGGAGAGATCTTCACCGCCCCTAAACCTCCCCAAGCAAGCGAGAAAAAATATGACGAGACGGTCGGAGCCATGGTCGCACTCTCACGCTACGGCTTCGGGGTCCCCTTCCATCGACTCGAAAAACTCCAGGCTGGATGCGGCATCCCTCTTGCCGCATCCACCCAGTGGGAGATCGTCGATGAGGACGCCGAAACGCTCAAGCCCGTCTTCGAGCACCTGATCCGCGAGGGGGCCCAGGCGGAAAGAATCTACCAGGACGACACCACCATGAGGGTCCTCGCCCTTAACGTCGGCAAAAAGCAGGAGGACAAGACCGACGAAAGATGCGGCACTTTCACGACGGGTCTTGTCTGTGAATCGGAAGACAAAAAAATCGCCTGCTTTTTCACCGGTGCCCAGCACGCCGGCGAAAACCTGAGAGACCTCCTCCGGCAAAGACTCGCGGAGCTTTCTCCTCCCATACAGATGTGCGACGCCCTCTCCCGCAACATGCCCGAGGACCTCCTGACCATCCTGTGCAACTGCATGAGCCACGCTCGAAGGAACTTCGTGGACCTGCTCGATGTTTTTCCCGAGGAATGCAGATTCGTCATAGAGATCCTGGCCCAGGTTTACCACCATGATTCCCTGGCCAAGGAGCAGAATCTCTCCGCCGATGAGAGACTCCGATTCCATAAGGAAAAAAGCGGCCCCCTGATGGAAGGGCTAAAAAGCTGGATGGAGGCACAGCTAGATGACAAAAAGATTGAGCCCAACTCCGGCATGGGAAAGGCCATCCAATACATGCTCAAGCGCTGGGAAAAATTCACTCTCTTCCTTAGAGCTCCCGGCGCCCCCCTTGACAACAATATCTGTTATTCCGCTAGCGGAATAACAGATATAATGCCGACTGCCGGATTATGCCGCGTTGTGGGTTCAGAAGTACACATCTCGCGCTTTTGGGTATTTGCTGACGCGGCATAATTTCTGTGGGATCTTCAGACTGGCAATTCCGCCAGACAAGGAGAGACCACATGAAGACAGGCAAACTTTCTCCATTGGAAGACGGCCCGTCTCCGGGCCTGTGTGACACTCACGTCAACTCTTTCCTATCGCACCTTCGCTCCAAAGGGTACGCCGAACGAACATTGCGCAAGAAACGATCCATCGCCGCGTCCTTTGCCCGGTGGACCGTGGGAAAGCAGTTCGACGTGGATGATCTGAACGAATCTCACATAAGCGCATTCGTCGAGCGCTTGCCCGAAAGGTGCAAGCCCCGCGTCAACTTCGAACTGGCCGCTCTGCGAGCTTTCCTCGAGTACCTCCGCGCCGAAACGGTGGTGTCGTCCTCTCCGCCGCAGACCGAATCATCGTCCGCCGATGAGCTCAAACACCGTTACATGGTATACCTGAGCAAAGAGCGCGGACTCACGGAAAACTCGCTCCGCGTCTATTTGCCCTTCATCCATGACTTCCTCAACGAGCAGGTAACCAAACCCGGCCGCATCTCTCCGGGGGCATTTGATGCATGCGCCGTTCGCGACTTCCTCCTTGACCGCATCGGCAATCGGTCGAGCGAGTACTCGCGTCTTCTGGCCACAGCCCTCCGATCTTTCTTTCGATTTCTCTATCTACGTGGAGAAACCTCGATTGACCTTTCCCTTTCGGTTCCCACGTTTAGGAGATGGCGTCAGGCCCGGGTACACGCCTTTCTTTCTCCCGAGGATGTGGAGCGTATCCTCTCGGTAACCGAACGGTCGACTCCAATCGGACGCCGTGACCACGCAATCCTGCTCCTTCTCGCACGACTCGGTCTGCGTGCGGGAGAGGTAGTCGCCCTGGAGCTTGGCGACATTCTCTGGCGGATCGGGGAAATCGTGGTCCGCGGCAAGAGTCGATTACAGGATCGACTCCCTCTGCTCACGGATATTGGAGAGGCCCTGGCGCTCTACCTAAGTCAAGACCGCGGCGCCAGCATATCGAGACACGTCTTCCTGAGAATGCTGGCGCCACGAGTCGGTTTGGCAGGACCTGGCGCGGTCGGTCACATTGTGCGCCAGGCACTTGCTCGAGCTGGCCTTCGATCCCCAAGCCGCGGCGCGGCCCACCTCTTCCGTCACAGCCTGGCGACCAGAATGATTCGCCACGGTGCGTCCATCGCGGAGATCTCCGAGATATTAAGGCACCGGTCCCAGAGCTCCACCGGGACCTATGCGAAAGTGGATTTCGAGGTATTGCGCGAAGTTGCCAGGCCTTGGCCGGTCAAGGGAGGTGCGCGATGAGCTCCATCCGTGATGCCCTCGCACAGTATGTAGCAATCCGCCGTGCCCTCGGCACTCAGTTTCGAGAGCCTGCCCTGACCCTTGGTCATTTTGCAGATTTCCTCGAACGCGAGGGAGCGGAATTCATCACCACGAGCCTCGCCCTTCGTTGGGCCATGGAACGGGAGGGCGTGCAACGAGCGACATGGGCGCGACGCCTTACCATGGTGAGAGGATTCGCTGCCTGGCTGAGCGCATTCGACCCACGAACGGAGGTCCCGCCAAAGCGGCTCTTCCATGCTCGCCACCGGCGCAATAAGCCCCACATCTTCACTGACCAGGAAATAGAGCGCCTTATGACCGAGGCCGCTCGACTCAACTCTCCAAAAGGGCTTCGGGGACTGACTCATGTGACGCTGGTCGGTCTTCTTGCCTCCACCGGTCTTCGGCCGGGTGAAGCATTGGCTCTCGACTTGCCCAACGTGGATCTTAATAACGGAATCCTCGCAATCCGCCAGACGAAGTTCGGAAAGTCCCGTTTTGTTCCTATCAAGGATTCAACGTGTGCCGCCCTTGCCCAATATGCGGAGCGGCGAAACGCGCTCTGTGCGCATTATCCAACGGACGGATTTCTCGTATCCGAGCGCGGCACGCGTCTCCATTCTTGTGCCGCCCGTCGCACGTTCGCCAAAGTGTCCCGGGCCATCGGTCTCAGGGCAGCCGTGGAAGGCCGGCGAATCGGGCGCGGGCCGAGGCTGCAGGATCTCAGGCATACCTTTGCAACACGAAAGCTCATCGAATGGTATCGGGAAGGATTGGATGTGGAGCGAGAGCTGCCAAAGCTCGCCACCTATCTCGGTCACGTCAGCGTGGGCCATACCTACTGGTATATCGAGGCGGTCCCGGAGCTCCTCCAACTCGCCACCGAACGCATGAGCCAAAGGGGAGGTACACAATGAATGGTTCCAACTTTCCATCCCTCCTCCAGCGTTTCTTCACGGATCGGTTGCTGGGTCAGCTCGGGGCAAGTCGGCACACGGTGGCCAGCTACCGCGACACCTTCCGCCTGCTGCTCCGTTTCGCCGCGGCACAACTCGGACGCGAACCTTCTCAGTTCCGCACGGAAGAGCTCGATGTATGCTTCCTGGGAAAGTTCCTCGAGCACCTCGATAGCCAGCGACGCAACCGCACCCGGACAAGAAACAACCGCTTATCAGCCATCAAGGCCTTCTTCCGCTACGTGTCTTTCAGTGAACCGGCTCTCGCTCTACACTGTCAGCGCATTCTTGCCATTCCCGCCAAGCGTTACGAGCGCGGTCCGGTTGAGTTTCTCGCGGAAGAGGAGGCCACTGCCCTTGTGGCGGCTCCCGATCCTGCAACATGGATCGGCAGGCGGGACCGAGCCATCCTGCTCGTCGGTCTTCAGACGGGACTGCGCAACAGCGAGATCACCGCCCTTCGACGCCAGGATGTGGAGCTCGGCACCGGCGCTCACGTCCGTTGCCTTGGAAAGGGTCGCAAGATGCGATGCACGCCGTTACGTCCGGACGTGGCCGCGGTGCTCAAGGAATGGCTATCGGAGCGGGGCGGCGAGCCAAACGATCCCGTCTTCCCCAGTTCGCGCGGCACGTGCATTAGCTCCGACGCCCTCGAGAGACTTGTCGCCCGACATGCCTCCACCGCACGCATGTCCTGCGCCTCTCTCACCGGCAAAACGGTGACGCCCCACACCCTCCGGCA
>Ga0351856_1086_pt1 | contig 19390 bp, 17 predicted proteins | sample BONcelHFGM3001D8_FD_206798 | JGI IMG/M metagenome (GOLD analysis project Ga0351856, IMG submission 206798) | Enriched cells from coal bed in the Powder River Basin, Montana, United States - BONCAT cells FGM rep2 HSBNCT.FGM.300.1.D8 ... | reverse complement strand
TCATGTATGGGTAGAAATACCTGGCCTTCCTCTTAAAATATATCTTACAGAAACTTCCTGTGGAGTATATAAAGGTACCTATAAGGTATCTCTTGAAACACCTGGTATCTGCAGGGCTTCTCTTATTTCCCATATGGAAATGAATGGTGAATTTTGTAGTCCTGTAACAGCTCAGAATAAAATTACTGTCCTTGGTAAAAATCCCATGTTTTATAAGTTAATGCCTTCAGAAGGGATTATAATCAGTGATAAAAAACCTGTAATTTCTGCAGCCATTTACGGGGCTACAGGTAAGGTTGATAAAAATTCTTTAAAAATCCTTATAAACAGGCATGATGTTACAAAAGACAGTGGCATAAAAATAAGTTCTGAATATATTATCTTCAAACCTTCCTATGATTTTAAAGAAGGAGAATATATAGTATATCTGTACGGTAAAACAACAGATGGCCACGATTTCTGCGCAGAATGGAATTTTTTTATAAGATTATCCACTGTTATAACATCACATAATGCTCTCAGGGAACTCAACTCAGGTGATATTTTAGAGGTACACATACTGGGTGAACCCTATCAGAAGGCTTATTTTGATATAGGTGAATGGAAAAAAGGCCTGTCTGCACATGAATCTTTTCGAACTCCTGGATTATACATAGGGTACTATAGTGTTCAAAAAGGAGATTATGTGGTGAATGCTCCTCTCACAGGATATCTTATCAGTTCATCAGGTGAAACTCTTAAATCCCCGGCAGACAGGTTAATTTCCATAACTGCCAATGAACTTTTATTGAAGATAGCTCAGCCAAAAGACGGTGATTTTGTAGCCAGTCAATTTGTAGTTTCCGGCCAGACAAGACCTTTTACTGCAGTCCATATAGAGTTGAAAATTATCTGCAACCTTCCCGGCATGGGGCCTGTAGATGGCGGAATTATCGGTGAGGATATTAAATCAAATCAATCAGGTGTATTTGAATATAAAGTGAAAGCAGGTAATCAGCTGCCTGGAAGTGAATATATTGTTACTGTTATAGCCAGAGATGCCCAGGGAAATAAATCTACACCGGGTATTATAAAGGTTTATCAAAAATAGGAGGTCAGGTTATGAAAAGTTACAGGAAAGAATTATGGTTTGAGGCAAAAAACAGAAGGGAATTAATTAATATTACTCCACAACTGGAGGAATGTTTGAAGGAAAGCGGTATTAAAGAAGGATTACTTCTCTGTAATGCCATGCATATCACTGCCAGTGTCTTTATAAATGATGATGAACCGGGGCTTCATCACGATTTTGAAGTATGGCTTGAGGGACTGGCGCCGGAAAAACCTTATTCCCAATACCGACATAACGGATATGAAGATAATGCCGACGCACATCTAAAGAGGAGTATAATGGGAAGAGAAGTTGTAGCAGCTGTTACAAATGGTAAACTGGATTTTGGCCCATGGGAACAGGTTTTCTACGGAGAATTTGATGGTAAAAGAAAAAAAAGAGTTTTAGTGAAAATTATCGGAGAATAAATTATGTTATATACAGATATGGTAAAAGTTTACGTGTCACGCGTCACGCGTCACGCGTTACGCGTTACGATACAAAGAAAGGAGTATTTATTATGGATAAAAATATGAGGGCCATGAAAAATTCATTGCCGCCTTTAAAGCTTCTGGAAGAGAAGAAAGACGAGATTGAAATTAAAGAGGATTCTTTTTATAATCCTTCCCTTCATGATATTGAAGAAGAATATAATAGATATACACAGATGATACAGAAGGGGGAGATTAATAAGAATGTTCTTTTTAGAATTGGCAGGATAAATCATTTCCGGGGAAAATTTGATGAAGCCTATAAATATTATAATAAAGCACTGGAACTGGATCAAAATGACGGGGAAATCCATTATAACCTTGGAAATATTTATTTAAAAGATGGTAAGCTGGAGGAAGCTAAAGAAGAGTTTTTAAAATCAATCGATGCCAATCAAAGAGATGTATATGCCCTTAATGCTCTTGGTAAAGTCTATCTTAAAGCCAGAGAATTTTTTGAAGCAGAAAAATATCACAGAATGGCTCTTGAGATTAACCCTGAAGATGTATATGCCCTCAGAGGACTGGGAGATATATCCCTCATAAAAGACAGGGTATGGTATGAAATCAATGAAAAAACCATAGAAAGTGTAAAAGACAGGATTATAGATGATAAATTTAAAATAGTAGAGTCTTTGAAAAACAGTATGTTCTCGAAAGAAGAACTGACAAATATATTGATAAATTTGAATTTTAAAGAAGAGGAAATTAAAACTGTTGAAAACTGTTCAAGGAGAAATTATATAGAAGCTCTTTCTTACTATTACAGAGCTCTTGAAATCAATCCATATGAGAAAATTACCCTTCATAATATCGGTCTTGTACACTTTCTGTCAGGACAGATTGAAAAATCAGAACAGCATTACAGAGATTGTCTGCAGAAGATTAAGGATTTTCCAGGCTTTTATTTCGGCCTGTCTCTATGTTATTACAGACAGGATAGAAAAATTGATGCCTTTAAAAATTACGGTACAGGCCTGAGCATTGCACAGGATAGTCCTGAGTATATTTTTTTCAGCGGTAATTATCATGAAATTTCAGATCTGACCCTTCCTGAACTGGAAGAAGAGATAAAGAAATTAAGAGAAGATTTTATAAAAGAAGAAAAGAAAAAACCTTTATTACCTCTTACACATGGTGACTATGGAAAAAAACAAAAAGAACCTGTTATGTCACCTGTCAGTCCAATAACACTGGAGCTTGGCAGAAGCCTGCTTTTGCTTGTAGATCCCAACCAGGGTTCCAAACTGTTAGAGAGAATAAATTCCATAAGAAGACATATAATTTCTGAACTTGGCCTGATATTACCGGGTGTTCGCTTTAAAGATTCCTATCATATCAATTCAAATGGTTATATAATGAAAATATATGACAGGGAAGTTGCCTATGGAGAAATATTTCTGGATAAACTTCTGGCAGTAGGTCCGGAACATATCATAGATACTCTGAAAGGTTATAAATGTAAAGAACCTGGTTTCGGTATGCCTGCTATCTGGATTGAAATTCAAAATCTTAAAGAAGCAGAAGAAAAAAAATGTATGATTTTTGAACCTCTGAGTGTTATTGCCACACATATAACAGAGGTTATCAGAAAATATGCCCCTCATATTCTTGGAAGGCAGGAAGTAGCCCATCTTTTGAAATTTGTTGAGAAAACCCATCCTGCTCTTGTTAAAGAGGTTTATCCCCATATGTTCAGTCTCGGGGAACTGAAAAAGATACTGAAAAATCTTCTGGCTGAAGATATTTCTATAAGAAATTTACCTTCCATTCTGGAAACACTGGGAGATTATTCTACCATAACAGATGATACTGATGAACTTACTCTTTATGTCCGTCAGTCTCTGGCAAGTGCCAGGAAATATCAAAATCAAAAAGGAGAGATAGAGGTTTTCTCTCTTGATGGAGCTATTGAAAGAGAACTTTTAAAATCTATAGAGAGACATATTGAAGGAAATATTCTTTTACTTGATGATACATCGGAAAATTTACTTGTTAATGCTCTGGAAGGTTCAGTAAAATCTTTCTGTGAAAAGGAGAAACTTCCCCTTCTTTTCTGTAACAGAGATCTTCTTATGCCGATTAAACGTCTTATAAGAAAAACCAGATTTCCACTCCTCCATGTTATCTGTCCTGTTGATATACCTTACGGAGTAACAGTAACAGTAATAGAGACTATAACTATTTTATCAGAAGACTTTCTAGCTTTTAAGAATTTTACAGGAAACAGGAATATATTTTCCTATATAGAAAAACTTCATAAAGCATCAGAACCGGAAATAAGAATTGAAGCAGTTAACCTTCTTATGACTGTTGCCGGAGAACATAATATAAACAGGGTTTTTGATTATATAGATAAAGCACTGGAAGATGAAGAAGAAAGTGTACGTATTCACGCAGCACAGGTAATGAGCCAGATCGTAGATAAGATGAAAAGCGAGTGGGGATAAACAGTGAGCAGTGACCAGTGAGCAGTGACCAGTGATCAGTGACCAGTGATCAGTGACCAGTGATCAGTGACCAGTGATCAGTGACCAGTGACCATAATTGTTATACGATACTATAAACCTAAAACCCAAAACCTAATTTTAACTTGTAATTGGTAACTGCTTACTATTTTCATATAAACTCTATTTTTAGAAGGTAGTATTTCTATTACTGTCGAATTAAATATATGACATGACTGGTAAAAGTAATCCTCATGTCACGCGTAACGCATTAAAGAAAGGCAGGTGAAGGATTTACCATAAGGTAAAATCTATTATTTTGTCATCTGTAAAAGAAAAGAAAATTTTTACTATAGAAATTAATTATGCCTGGTGCAAGGGATGTGGTATCTGTATTTATTACTGCCCGAAACATGTTTATGAAGCAGGTGAACTGGGTAAACCTGATATCGTAAAAAAAGATGAATGTATTAACTGCAGATTGTGTGTTTTGAGATGCCCGGACCTGGCTATTGAAGTAATCCCGGGGGAGGAGAAATAAAGTGAAAAAAGAAGGAAATTATCAGTTGTTACAGGGTAATGAGGCATGTGTAGAAGGGGCCTTTATGGCAGGAGTGTCTTTTTATGCAGGTTATCCAATTACACCTTCTACAGAGATTGCTGAATCTCTTGCATTAAGGCTTCCTCTGATTGGAGGAAAATTTATTCAGATGGAAGATGAAATAGGAAGTATTGCAGCAATGCTCGGTGCATCTTTAACAGGTGCCAAATCTATGACTGCTACAAGCGGCCCGGGATTTTCTCTTATGCAGGAACTTATCGGTTTTGGCTGTATTACTGAAATTCCCTGTGTTATAGTAAATGTTCAGAGACTTGGCCCGAGTACGGGAGGTCCTACATCACCTGCACAGGGAGATATGATGCAGGCCCGGTGGGGAACACATGGTGACCATAATTTAATAGTCCTATGTCCTACATCTATTGAAGAGACCTTTTACTTTACAATAAAAGCTTTTAATCTGTCAGAGGAATATATGGTGCCTGTAATATTACTTATGGATGAAATTATAGGACATATGAGAGAAAGAGTAAGGATACCTGCTCCTGAAGAAGTAAAGATAGTAAACAGGAAACAGCCGTCAGGCCCTCCTGAAGAATATCTTCCCTATGGAGGAGATGAAAAAGGTGCTGCTATCCTTGCAAATTTCGGAACAGGCTATCGTTATCATGTAACAGGACTTACCCATGATGAAACAGGTTTCCCTACAAATGATCCGGGAAAAAATGGTAAACTTATAAGAAGACTCAATGATAAGATAGAAAAGTCCAGAGGTAATCTTATAGATTTTCAGAAAGATAACGTGGAAAACGCAGAAGCAGTAATTTTTGCCTATGGTTCAACTGCAAGATCTGCCCTTCGTGCAGCCAGTGAGGCCAGAGAAAAAGGTATGAAGGTAGGAACCTTTATACCTAAGACCATATGGCCTTTTCCTGAGGAAGAACTGTTTAAAATATCTGAAAAAATTAAACATATACTGGTATGTGAAATGAATCTGGGACAGCTTGTTTATGAAGTAGAAAGATCGGTAAAAGGCAGATCTGCTGTTCATTTACTTTCTAAAGCCAGTGGTGAGTTAATAACGCCAAAAGAAATAATGAAAAAACTTGTTGAGGTGTATAATTGATGGTTACTAAACAAAAATCCGATATAAAAAAGTACCTGAGATTAAATAGATTCCCCCATATATGGTGTGCAGGATGCGGTAATGGAATAGTATTAAGGGGTATACTGCAGGCTATAGATGACCTGGGGCTTGACCGGGATAAAATCGTTATGGTTTCCGGCATAGGATGCTCAAGCAGAATGACCGGATATGTTGATTTTAATACCCTTCATACTGCCCATGGCAGAGCTATTGCTTTTGCCACAGGTGTAAAACATGCAAAACCTGAATTACATGTAATAGTTGTTACAGGAGATGGCGACTGTGCAGCCATAGGTGGAAATCACCTTATTCATGGTGCCAGAAGAAATATAGATCTTACTGTAATTACATTGAATAACAGTATTTACGGCATGACCAGCGGTCAGTATTCTCCTCTCACTCCCTATGGTGCTTTTGGCACTACTGCGCCCTATGGAAATATTGAACAGGCCTTTGATCTGTGTGATCTTGTAAGCGGTGCAGGTGCTACCTATGTGGCCCGTACTACTTCCTATCATGCCGCTCAGATCCCGAAATTTGTTGCAGAAGGAATAAAAAATCCCGGTTTTTCATTTATAGAAGTTATGTTACACTGTCATACCTATTATGGCAGGAAAAATAAATCAGGTGGGCCTGTACAGATGATGGACTGGCAAAGAGATCATGCTGTTCCTGTGAGTAAAAAGGGAACAGTTGATATGGCCGGAAAGTTTTATACGGGAGTAATAAAACATGAAGAAGGGCCTGAATACTGTCATGCCTATAAAGAACTAATTTCTGCTACGCAAAGGAGGGGGAAACCCTAGTGTTAAAAGATCGTTATGAAATTCGTATGGCCGGTATGGGAGGACAGGGATTAATCCTTGCCGGTATTATACTGGCAGAAGCTGCTACTATTTTTGATGGAAAAAATGCCGTGCAGAGTCAGTCCTATGGGCCTGAATCCAGAGGTGGTGCCAGCCGGTCAGAAGTAATTATAAGTCCCGAAGATATTGAAATTGATTATCCGAAGGTTACAAATCCTGATTTACTCCTGGTCATGTCCAGGGAAGCCATGGAAAGATATGGTGAAGAAGTAAAATCTGACGGATTAATAGTCATGGACTCTACTTATGTACAGCCGCCGGAAAATCCTTCGGTGAAAATTATTTCAATTCCTATCAGTGAAGTAACTAAAGAAAAATTCGGAAAGATTATATTTTCAAATATAGTAGCTCTTGGAGTGATTGTTGAACTTACAAAAATAGTTTCAAAAGATTCCCTTGAAAAAGCTGTTCTTAAAAGAGTTCCAAGAGGAACAGAGGAATTAAACAGGTCTGCCCTGGAACTTGGTTATAACCTGGCAATAGAAAAAAACCTTTAATAATCAGGTTACTGTTTTCATATTGATAAAGAAAAGAGGTTGCCTTACTTATGAAGATTCATGAATACCAGGCAAAAGATATATTTAAACATTATGGTATACCGGTACCTGTTTCCTGTGTGGTGAAAGATGCACATAGAGCCAGGGATTTTGCAGAAAAAACAGGGAAAAAAGTGGTTGTAAAAGCACAGGTACATGTGGGAGGCAGGGGGAAAGCCGGTGGTATAAAACTGGCAGATAACCCGGATGAAGCTTTCAGATCTGCAGGTGAAATTCTTGGAAAAAGACTTAAAGGACTGATTGTAGATAAAGTTCTTGTAGAAGAAGCCATTAATATCAAGAAAGAGTATTATCTCGGAATAACAATGGATAGAAAAAGCAGAAAGAATGTTGTTATGTTAAGTACAGAAGGTGGAGTGGATATAGAAGAAGTTGCTGCAAGAACTCCTGAAAAAATAGAGAAATTATATATAGATCCTGCTTTTGGCCTGAAGGATTTTGAAATAAAGAAATTATCTGTAAAGGCGAATTTATCTAAGAGTGCCAGGGAATTTTCCCATTTCCTGAAATCTTTATACAGGCTTTATCTGGAAAATGATGCCACTCTTGCAGAGATAAATCCCCTCATATTGACAGGGGAAGGAAAACTTATGGCAGGAGATGCGAAAATTCTGTTAGATGATAATGCCATGTTCCGTCATAAAGATCTTGAAACTCTTCAGGAAATAGCAGAAGATGATCCTATTGAACAGGAAGCAAGGAAAAGTAATATTCCCTATGTTCGATTGGATGGAGATATAGGTATTATGGGTAATGGTGCCGGCCTTGTAATGACAACTCTGGATATGGTTAAAAGAGAAGGGGGAAACCCTGCAAACTTCCTGGATATAGGAGGAGGAGGCAGTTCGGAAAAGACAAAAAAATCACTTGAAATTATTACTATGGATAAAAATTTAAATGGAATTTTTATAAATATTTTCGGTGGTATAACCAGATGTGATGAGGCAGCTAAAGGCATAATAGAGGCAATAAAATCTCTTCACATTTCTATGCCTGTAGTAATAAGACTTGCAGGAACCAGAGAAGAAGAAGGCAGGAGATTATTTGAAGCAGAAGGTTTTGAAGTAGGAAGAGATATGAATGAAGCAGCAAAGAAGGTTGTAGAATTTGCCGCAGCTTATAAAGGGAGAAGGGAGAAAAATTAATGAGTATTTTTATAAATAAAGATACAAGAGTCCTTGTTCAGGGAATAACAGGAAGAGAAGGACTTTTTCATACGGAACAGATGATAAAGTATGGAACAAAAATTGTAGCAGGTGTTACTCCCGGAAAAGGTGGACAGACTATACTCAATACTCCTGTTTATGAACTTGTAGAAGATGCGGTAAGAGAACAAAATGCAAATGCTTCAATAATTTTTGTTCCTGCTGCCTTTGCTGCAGATGCAGTAATGGAAGCTTTGAGTGCAGGGATAAAGCTTGTTGTGGTGATTACAGACGGTATCCCGGCACAGGATATGGTAAAGGTTTCTTATTTCTTAAGACATTATGATGCAGGACTTATAGGCCCCAACTGTCCCGGTATTATAACTCCCGGTGAATGTAAAATGGGAATTATGCCGGGCCATATATTTGCTAAAGGTAAAATCGGTTTAATATCCAGAAGCGGAACCCTTACCTATGAAGTAGTGAACCAGCTTACACTGGCAGGACTGGGGCAGTCAACCTGTATTGGTATAGGCGGAGACCCAATAATAGGCACCAGTTTTACAGATACTCTGAAGCTCTTTAATGATGATAATCATACTGATCTTGTGGTTTTAATAGGTGAAATAGGCGGAAGCGATGAAGAAGAAGCAGCAGAGTATATTAAAACAGTGAAAATTCCGGTAGTGGCTTTTATTGCCGGAAAGACTGCACCGCCGGGAAAAAGAATGGGTCATGCAGGAGCTATAATTTCAGGAAGCAGTGGTACTGCAGAAGCAAAAATAAAGGCTTTTCAGGAAGCAGGTGTTCCTGTGGCAGATACAATACCGGAAATTATAGAACTGGTTAAAAATATTGTGAAAAGTGAGTAGTGAAGAGTGAGTAGTGAGTAGTGAATAGTGAATAGTGAAGGGTGAAGGGTGAACAGTAATTATAACTGGTCACTGGTCACTGGTCACTGGTCACTGGTCACTGGTCACTGGTCACTGAAATTTTATGATTTGTCCTTATTGTCAGTATAATAATATTCAAAACAGTGACAGATGTATGAACTGTTTTAAGAAATTGAATAATCCCTTAAGAATGAACAGTCATCTTCTTATGGGACAGATATATGAAAGTATACTTAAAAATCCCTCTAAAGCTCTTGAAGAATACAGGGAACTGGTTCATGAAAAACCAGGTGATGCAGAAGGTTATGTCAGATTAGGTAATGTTTATCTGCAGCAAAAAGATTATCGAAAGGCTCTTAAATCTTTTCAAGAAGCTCTCATACTTGAACCGGATCTGCCTGACGCCCGTTATTACATGGCCAAAACCTTTTATTATCTTAATAAATATCCACAGGCCCTGGGAGAAATAAAGCAGGTAATAGCTGACCATCCTTCAAATTATAAAGCCTGTTATCTCCAGGGGCTTATTTATAAAAACATGGGTGATTTTCCTCTTGCAGTAGAGTCATTTAAAGAAGTAATTGATTATGACCCGGAATTTGCAAAAGAACAGGATCTGGAAAATCTTATAGAAGATATACAGGTTCAACTGGAAATAAAGCTTTTGCAGGAAGATTTAAAATCTGATCCTGATAATACTGAAGCTATAAGAGAACTTGGAGAAACCTATCTCACTATTGAAGACTATGATAGAGCACTCGAACAGCTCTGGCGTGCCTATGAGCTTAACAGTCAGGATAGCAAAATAATATTTCTTTTAGCTGAAACTTATGCATGTAAAGAAGATTATCATAATGCTCTGGAGTTATATAGAAAAGTTCTGGCCATTGAACCGGATAATTATATTGCCATGTCCAGGATTGGTGAAATATACAGAGAAGAAGGGGATTTGTTTTTAGCTATTGAAACACTGGAGGAATCTATAAAAATAAATTCGGAATCCTCTATAGCCTATTGCAGCCTTGGTGTTGCCTATTATGAACTTGGTAATATAGATAAAGCCATAGAATATCTGAATAGAGCTATTACTATTGAGCCTGATTTTTCCTGGGCTTTCGGCTGCCTTGGAGAAATATATTTTCATCTCAATGATTATGTTAAAGCCAGAGATTATTTTAATAAAGCACTTGAACTTGATAGTGAGAGTAATTTTGCCTGTGCAAGTCTCGGAGAAGTGTCCAGGTTAGAAGGTGATCTGGATAGTGCTTTAATCTATGCCAGTAAAGCTATAGAGCTTGAACCTGAATTCGTCTGGGCCTATGGTACAAGAGGTGCCATATACCTTGAAACAGGACAACTGGAAAAGGCCAGACATGATCTGGAACAGGCCATCGGTCTGGATCCTGAATATACCTGGGCCTATTATGTTTTAGGTCTCGTACTTTACAGGATGGGCTATATTATAGAACCGGTAGAATGTATGATTGAAGTTTTAGAAGAAGACGTAGAAGAGCTTGTATATCCTGTTGTAAGTTTTCTTGAGAATTTAAAAGGTGAAAGAGTAGTAAATATATTAATAGATAATTACGACAGAACATCACCTGTAACTAAATACTGGATAGTCTATCTCCTGGGACGTACAGGTCATATTAAAGCTTTTCCATTACTCAGAAAAGCACTGGAAGATGAATATATTGACATAAGATGGGAAGCTGCTCAATCTATGGGTTCTATGGGGCCTAAGGCCTATTTGCCTCTCATAAAAGCATTATCTGACCCAGAGCCTGTTGTTAGAAGTTCATCTGTAATGATCCTTGGCAGGCTTGGTATTCATAAATCTGTAAGACACATCAAAAAAGCCCTGAAGGATGAAGATTTTACAGTTAGATTCTGGGCAGGCCTTGCACTTAAAGAAATGAAAGACAGTGAGTAGTGAAGAGTGAAGAGTGAAGAGTGAAGAGTGAAGAGTAGGGGCGAACCTCTGTGTTCGCCCTGTGAGTAGTGAAGAGTGAAGAGTGAAAAGTGAAGAGTAGGGGCGAACCTCTGTGTTCGCCCTGTGAGTAGTGAAAAGTGAGTAGGGGCGAACCTCTGTGTTCGCCCTGTGAGTAGTGAAAAGTGAAATGCTGACTGCTGAAAACTAAAAAATAGAAAGGAGAATTAAATTATGGGAAAAAGTCAATTTTCAATGTGGGGATGGCTGCTCCAGAGGATAACAGGAGTATTACTTGTAATTGGAATGATTGTTCATTATTTATATCTTCATTTCTTTACAGGCGGTATTTTAAATTTTAATATTGTAACAGAAAGACTTCATTCCCCCTGGTGGGTATTATTCGATGCCTGTCTTCTGGGAGTTATTATCTATCATGGACTCTATGGGGTTCTTGGTATACTTACTGACTGTAATATGAAACCTTCCACACAGAAGACCCTTAATTATTTATTCGGTATTGTTGGAATAGGATTGTTTTTCTATGGATTTATTGCTCTTCTGACTTTTTATTATAAAGCACCTGTTTAGAAAGGAGAAAAATAATGATAAAAAAGTTATTTTCTTTTATGACAGAACTTCCGGATAATTTTAATCTGGAGATGTTATGTTTTGCCGGCCAGAGGATTTCCGGCATTTTACTCGCCATGTATCTCTTTGCCCATATTTTTGTTATAAGTACTGCCACAATTTTTGGCCCTCAAACCTTCAGTGATATAATGGCTGCAATGCATCACCCTGTACTGGTTGTTCTTGAGATGTTACTTTTTGCCGGTGTTATTGCCCATATGCTCAATGGACTCAGAATTACTATCTGTGATTTCTTTGGTCTCACTAAAGCACAGAAACAGCTTATTGCCGTAATAGCAGTAATTGGATTTTTTGTTGTTGGTACAGGTGTCCTCATAATGGGTAATAATTTTTTAAATCATCATGTGTAGAATCGTAACGCGTGATATGTGATAATAGATAGTTGTTCTTTCTTCCATATGACTTCAGTCATGGAATGATTATAAAAATTTGGAAGGTGTAAATATATTTTGTGTAACTGTAGTATTATCCAAATTATCCCGTAATGTCTCCTTCCACGCGTTACGCGTTACGCGTCACGCGTTACGGAATTAAAGAAAGGAGTTTTATTTAAAATGATTTATCATAAAGTTCTGGTAGTAGGAGGCGGGCTTGCAGGTATGAGAGCAGCCATTGCTGTAAGTGAACATAATACCAATGTAGCACTCCTTACAAAGATCTATCCTGTAAGATCCCATTCAGGTGCCGCTCAGGGAGGTATAAACGGAGCTTTAGGCAATAACCCCAAAGGCCGTAATGATAGCTGTGAACGTCATGGTTTTGATACTATAAAAGGAAGTGATTTTCTTGCAGATCAGAAAGCTGCCATGCTCCTTACTGCCGAAGCACCAAAAAGAATAAGGGAACTGGAACACTGGGGATGCCCTTTTGATAGAACAGAAGAAGGGAAAATAGCACAGAGGCCCTTCGGAGGAGCGGGTTTTCCAAGAACCTGTTATGCTGCAGATAAAACAGGACATGTTATATTACATGTACTTTATGAGCAACTGGTGAAATATGAAGTAAAAACTTACAATGAATGGATGGTAACAAAACTCGTAGTAGAGGACGGAGTATGCCGCGGTGTGATTGCCCTGGATTTGATTACAGGGAAGCTTCATCCCATAATGGCAGAATCGGTAATTTTCGGAACAGGCGGCGGCGGAAGAAGTTATGTTGCCACTACAAATGCCCGCACAACCACAGGTCTTGGTATGGCCTTACCCTATCTTGAAGGAGTGCCTCTTAAAGATATGGAATTTGTGCAGTTCCATCCCACAACACTTGTAGGGAATAATATCCTCATGACAGAAGGATGCCGCGGTGAAGGAGGATATCTCAAAAATAAACTGGGAGAAAGGTTTATGCAGAAATATGCTCCTGACTTTATGGAACTTGCTCCCAGAGATATTGTATCCAGGTGTATTACCACTGAAATTCTGGAAGGGAGAGGTTTTGATGACTCCTATGTTCATCTCGATCTTACCCATCTCGGAGCCCATAAAATCATGACGAGACTTCCCGGTATAAGGGATATATGTATGAACTTTAAAGGTATAGACCCTATAACACAGCCTATACCGATACAGCCTGGAATGCATTATATGATGGGAGGCATTGACTGTGATATTGACTGTGCCACAAATGTGGGCGGATTTTATGCAGCAGGAGAATGTGCCTGTGTAAGTGTTCATGGCGCAAACCGTCTCGGCGGCAATTCCCTTCTTGATACAGTTGTTTTCGGAGCTATTGCAGGAGAAAAAGCAGTAAAATACATAGAAAGCAAGAAAGACAGCAGAAAGGGAGAAAAAGCCATCAATGATGCTATGGAACAGCAGGAAAAGAAATTCAGAAGTCTTATGGACAATGATGGCCCCGAGAAAATGCCTGAAATAACCAGGCAGATGGGTGAAGTCATGCTGAGGAATGTGGGAGTTTACAGGAAAAAAGATGAACTTTCCTTTGCTCTTGAGAAAATAAAAGAACTCATCCAGAGATATAAAAAGATAAAACTTCTGAATAAGAATATAAAAGGCAATCATGAACTCATGTGGGCCCTTGAACTGGAAGGAAATCTCCTTATAGACGAAGCAATAGTGGCAGGAGCTCTCGCAAGAGAAGAAAGCAGGGGATCTCACTCAAGAACCGATTTTAAGACAAGAGATGACGAAAAGTGGCTGAAACATACGATTGCTACATACAATCCCGATGGAGTAAAGCTTTCTTATAAAGAAGTTGATACAAGTATATATGTGCCGGTGGAAAGAAAATATTAGCGTAACGCGTAACGCGTAACGCGTGACGGGTGAATTGTTCTTACCCATAATCTATTATGCGTTACACGTTTCCTTTATGAAAGGAGCCATAAAAATGTCAGAAAAAGTAAAATTTAATATACATCGCTTCGATCCTGAAAAAGACAAAGAAGCTATTACAAAAGAATATTCAGTGCCACTAACAGAAGGCATGACTGTTCTGGACGGCCTTGAATATATTCAGAAAAATATAGATAAAACCCTTTCCTATAAATCTTCCTGCAGGGCAGGTAAATGTCAGTCCTGTGCAATGGTTATAAACGGTTCTCAGGCATTAGCCTGTCAGACAGTGATAAAGGATAAAGTCATAACATTAAAACCACTGCCGGGGATGAAACTCGTCAAGGATCTGGTTGTAACACCGAGTAAAGATATAAAATTCAAGGTCTTTCGTTTTGACCCTGATACTGATAAAAAGCCCTATTTTAAAGAATATACTGTGCCTGTTACCTTCGGTATGACTGTTCTGGAAGGTCTTTCCTATATACAGGAATATATTGACGGTTCCCTTGTTTTCCGTTCTTCCTGCAGGGCAGGTGTATGCGGATCATGCGGCATGCATATAAACGGAAAATACCGATTATCCTGTGAAACACAGATACTGGCACTGGAAGCAGATGTAATAACGGTAAAACCTATTGCCCATATGAAGATATTAAAGGATCTCATTGTTGACCTTGAGCCTTTCTGGGAGAAATACCGTTCCATAAAACCATACCTTATCCCGGGAGATCCCAATCCTGAAATAGAAAGACTTCAGACCCAGGATGAGAGGGAAGACCTTGTAGGTATGATTGACTGTATTCTCTGCGGCTGCTGCCAGGGTGCATGCACCATGACAGGAACAGACGAAGATTATCTCGGCCCTGCTATTTTATTTAAAGCAGACAGATTTGTTAAAGACTCCAGAGATAAGGCACTTAAAGAACGTATCAATCTCGTAGGAGGAGACCATGGTATATGGAGGTGTCATACTATTTATAACTGTCAGGTGGCATGTCCGAAACAGTTGGACCCTACGGGAGCAATTGCAGATCTGAAGAGAAAATCCATAGACAGAGGGACGAGGATTTCTTTCTGGGGCAGAATTTGATCAGGGGCGTAACGGGTAACGCGTAACGCGTGACGGGAGGACAGATTATTATTCCCGGTTGTGACTGAGGTCAGTCATGGCCGTTAGTTTAAGACGTGAAGGGTGAGAAGGTTTATTTACTGAATAGCTTTTCACCCTTCACGTCTTATGCTATACTTATAATAAGGAGGAATGTTATATGGGTGAAATTATTTTGAGAATTCCTGAGAATATAAAAATAGAATATGACATAAAAGATACCAATGATTTAGAGCAATTTACAGGAAAGATAAAAAATTACTTAAATTTGAAAAGTGTCTTTCATAAATTAAGAGCAACTGTTGAAAGCGATTTATCAAAAAAAGAAATAAAAGAGATGGTTTATGAATAAAATTTTTCTGGATAGCAGTGTTATTATAGAGTTTCTCAAAATAAATGGCCTGGGAGAAGCCAGAAAAATAATGGATTCTATTTATGATAATTTTTTATACCTGGATATTTATATAAATCTCATAACAATAGATGAAACAGTATTTTTTTATATAAAAAACAAACATAAAATAAGCTTTACTTTAAAAGAATTAAAGGTATATTTAGATAGTTTTAATTTTCTGGTTATTACACAGGAAATTAAAGATAGAATGTTTTCATTAATTGAAACATATAAGTTAAGACCTCATGATGCTTTAATAATAGCAACCTGTCAGTATTATGAAATTTCCAACCTCATATCACTTGATAATGATTTTGTAAAGGTATCATCAGGTGAAAATATAAATTTAATATATAATCTGGAGAAATTGAAACATATTTTATAACTGAAATTTAACTAAAAGACCCCAGAATTCTCGCTCTATAGCCGTTTAGGCTTAGAGGGAGATGAATGGGGAGTTTTTCTTGTAACTTGATAAAGAAGAAGTATTTTCTAATAGTCTTTTTTCTGATATAATATCTTCAGGAGAAGAGTGATATGAAAAGCGCCTGTAAATATCGGATATACCCGACTAAATCACAGATAAGTAAATTAGAAAATGTCTTCAGTATGTGCCGTCATCTCTATAACTGGTCACTTACTGAAAGGGACAATAACTATCAGTTATGGAAACAGGCTAAAACCATAGAGAAAAGTGTTAATCCTGATGTAAAAAAGAAGGTTATCTTCTCATCTCCTATGGGGCAACTCTTATATGGAAAAGATGAGGAAGAATCAGCAGTAAACATACTCACTACAATAGAAGGTATATTTGGTATTCAGTTCACTACCGCCTGGGAGAATGTGAGAAGGAATATAAACTATAATTATCAGCAGGATAACTTACCAGCTTTGAAAAAAGACCGTCCCTGGTTCAAAGGAGTTCATTCCCAGGTATTACAGGATGTCCTATGGAGAATAGATGATGCTTTTTCAGGTTTCTTCAATGAGGGTAAAGGATATCCTAAATATAAGAAAAAAGGCCAATGGACTTCAATAACATATCCCCAGCATAGTACAAGACCGCTGGATGATAAAATAACAGTATCCAAAATAGGAGAAATAAAAATAGTCTACCACAGACATATCCCGAAAGAAGCAGCAATAAAAACCCTGACAATAGAGAAAGATGGAGGTAAGTGGTTTGCCTGTTTCTCATTTGAGGTTATCCATACTCATATTGAGCCTGAACAGGACTTATCAAAATCAATAGGAATCGATGTCGGGCTTATAGACTTCTATTATGCCTCCGATGGCTCTCATGTTGAAGTCCCCAAATATCTTCGTAAGAGTGAGGAGAAATTAAAGAAACTTCAGAGAAGGTTTCAAAAAGCAGAAAAAAGGTCAAAGAAATGGTATAAGATATTAAAATCCTTACAGAAAGGTCACTATAAAGTAAGATGTCAGAGAGAAGATTTTCTACATAAAGAGGCAAACAGGTTACTTAAGGACTTTGATGTCATAATACATGAAAATCTGAATATTCAGGGACTAAAAAGAAGACCTAAACCGAAACAGGGTGAGGATGGAAAATATCTTCCTAACAATGCCGGTGCTAAAGCCGGTCTAAATAAATCAATCTCTGATGTTTCATGGGGTAAGTTTTTTGAGATATTAAAATACAAAGCTCTCATAGCAGGTAAAACAGTATTAGCAATAGACCCAAAATATACAAGCCAGATATGCTCCGGCTGTAGAAATGTAGTAGAAAAATCTCTATCTATGAGGACACATATATGTCCTATTTGTAATCTAATAATTCCAAGAGACTATAATTCAGCTATATATATAAAGGACTTGGGCTTGGAGTCCTTGAGCATGGACGCTCTAGAAGCCCCTGCTATACTGCCTTAGCAGTTAGCGGTGGGAGCAGTCACATCAATCCTCCGTCAGGCAAAAATGACGGTAGAAGAATTTTTAGAATTATTATAAATGGAGGTCACTTATGAAAAAACTCGGTGAATTTCTCATGTCCCCAAAAGGGGGATCAGAGATTGTAATGGGCAATACTGCCATAGTCCGTGCTATGATTGAATCTGGCGTAAGGGTAGTTACTTCCTATCCGGGATCACCAACTCCTGAAATTGCCGATGCAATCAGATCAATAGAAAAAAGACCCTTTTATTTTGAATTTTCCGTAAATGAAAAGGTAGCCACGGAAGTGGCTTTCGGTGCATCTGTAAACGGCCATCTTTCCTGTGTGTTTTTTAAAAGCGTTGGTCTTAATGTGGCAGCAGATACTTTTGTTCAGTTAGGCCTTCTCGGAACCATGGGAGGCATGGTTATTGTTCTCGGTGATGACCCTGGAGCAAATTCTTCTCAGAATGAACAGGATAACAGACATTATGCTCATATGTCCTATATACCTGTCCTTGAACCGGGAACACCGTCTGAGGTTTATACCATGTTTAAAGAAGCTGCCGGTTTATCGGTAAAATTTCAGATGCCTGTTATTTTAAGACTTACTACCCATGTGTGTCATGGAAAAGAAAAGGTTTTCTTTGATTCCTGGACAGCTAAATCCTTCGATAATACACCGAAATTTGATGTGAAAAATGGCCCCTATATCCCCATTACTTCGGCAGTATTCCCTTTGAAGAGAAAACTTTTTTCGAAACTCTCGGAATTTAAAGAAGTAGTAGAAAAATCTTCTGTGAATAAAATAGATGATAATAAGAACAAAAAGAGGGGAATTATAACCTGCGGACTTCCTTACTATTCCCTCCTTGACGTCCTTGAAGAAACAGAAGAAAAACCTGATATTTTAAAACTTGGTTTTGTCTATCCTCTTCCGGAGAAATTAATAGTTGAATTTTTAAGAAATCATGAAGAAGTGAAAATTCTTGAAGAGCTTGATGATGTTTTTGAGAAGGACATTAAGTCTATGGCCTATGACAGGAATCTTAAAACAAAGATTATAGGGAAAAAAGACATGGAAGAATGGATGGGTGAATATACGACAGATAAGGTCTATGAAATTTTACGAAATACCTGGCCAGACTTACTTCCACAGATAAAGAAAGTAAGTGAGGCAAATAACAAAATTCCTCCGAGACCTGCTCAGATGTGTCCCGGCTGCGGCCACCGTTCTGCCTTCCATGCCATAAAGGCTGCTCTCAGGGAAGGAGATATTACTGTAGGAGACATAGGATGTCATACACTGGGATTTTTACCTCCCTATAATATAGGTGAAGTTCTTCTCTGTATGGGCCATTCAAACGGCACTGCAGGAGGCCTTACAATCTTCAATGATACAAGAAGAGTTGTGTCTTTTCTGGGAGATTCCACATTTTATCATGCAGGTCTTCCCGGCATAATAAATTCTTTATTTAATAAGCATAACCACACTCTTATTATAATGGAAAACGGTACAACTGCCATGACTGGCCATCAGGATAATCCTGTTTCAGGTAAAAACTTCAATGAAATGGTAGATAAGATTCCCATAAGGAAAGTTCTGGAAGGACTTGGTGTGAAAAGTATTCGCGAAGTGGATACATATCAGCAGGCACGCCTTACGGAAGCGGTAAAAGAAGCCCTTGATGAAGAAGGTTTCAATGTAGTTATTGCAAAACACCCCTGTATGCTGAAATTTTCAAGACAGCTACGAAGGAGCGGTAAAGAACTTTCTCCTCCTGTCAGTATAAATGAAACATGTAACAGACTTCATATCTGTGTTGAAAAATTCGCCTGTCCTACCTATCAGTTAGAAGCTGACGGAACTGTATGGGTTCAGGAAGATCTCTGCATAGGAGACGGATCATGTAAACAGGTCT
>Ga0351856_1084_pt1 | contig 19525 bp, 17 predicted proteins | sample BONcelHFGM3001D8_FD_206798 | JGI IMG/M metagenome (GOLD analysis project Ga0351856, IMG submission 206798) | Enriched cells from coal bed in the Powder River Basin, Montana, United States - BONCAT cells FGM rep2 HSBNCT.FGM.300.1.D8 ... | reverse complement strand
GCTGGCTCGCCTCGATTTCGAGCCACCGAGCCCTGAGGACAAGCAAAAGCATCCCTTTTTCATGCTCCTCCAGGACGTGCGCACTCAACTCCGCCCTCATTGGCTTCTTGTGGATCTCCGCGCGGGACTCGCCGAAACGGCCGGCATGGTTCTGGGTGGTTTTGCCCATTTGCACGTTCTATTTGGAACCTCTACCGAGCAGAGCTGGCGCGGCTTGAGATTGATCATCGAGCGTTTGGGTGCTCAGCGGGTCCGGGCAGACAAACAACAAGGCGATTGCGTTATGATCCAGGCAATGGTCCCAAGGGCTCCCGAACTGTATAAGCAAGCAACGCAAAGATTTGCAGACAGAGCCCGAGATGAATTCGCTGAGCTATACTACGCAGAGTCCGGTCAGGACATTTTCTGGAGCATTGAAGACCTTGAAAACAGCGACGCACCGCATGTTCCGGTTCCGATTCGTTACGACGAAGTTTTGGCCGATTTTCGCAATCTCGATGAAGTGGCTGGAACGATTGTGGAATCTCCGGATTACCTGAATCTTACCAACCGTATCCTCAACCGGTTCAGGGGTGACAAACAATGAGCAAATTCACAAAAGAGGCGCAAAAGACACTTCTGGATTTGCTCTCAGACCTTGGTTACGGACAGACAGAAGCGGAACCACGGGACCTTTTCGTGCGCCGGTTCTATCCTATCAAGCAGCACCTTCGTGCCTTCGATCCCGATGTGATGCTTGTAGTGGGAGAGAGAGGAACAGGGAAATCGGCCCTCTTCAATGCGGTATTTAGAAACGGACTGCTGTCCGCTCTTGCTCCTTTCGCACCCGAACTGCGATTACCTTATAAAAAGACCGATCTCATCAAGCTGATACCCGGATACCCCATAGGAGCACAGTTCCCTGATCCACGAGGCCTAAAGAATGCGTTAAAGACACCGGATCAAGCCGTGGATCTTTGGTTCTCATACCTTGTACGGGTTCTCAAAGACGAGATAAGCGACTCCGGGAAATTGAAGTTTCTTGACCTTCCCGGAGGAGCGCCGGACCAGGTGCTGGATGCATTTTTGAAGTCGGGAAATGAGCCATTACTTGCATTGGACCGGTTGGATCAGGAGCTCCAGGAGGCAGATAAGTGGTTGTTTGTTGGTTATGACGAATTGGATACCCTGGGGGGGTTCGACTGGGAAGCAATGGCAAAGGCCATTCAGGGACTCGTAGCATTCTGGTCCAGTTATGCACGAAGATGGCAGAGACTCCGGGCCAAGTTATTCCTGCGAACGGATCTGTTTCGGCGCCATGCGGGAATTGGGGGCGCCGACCTGGCCAAGCTGGCTGCAAATCGGGTTGAGCTTGGCTGGAGCGATCAGAATCTCTTTTCGATGCTAATCAAGCGTATCGCAAACACTAATGACCAGTTATTCGATTACTGCAAGGGCGCTCGGATCTCCTTCAGCAAGGAGCAGCACAACATATTCGGCCATATTCCCAACCTCAAAGATGCAGAAGCTGCCCGTCCCTTTATCGAACGTACCGTAGGACAATACATGGGTGCCAACCGAAACAAGGGCCAATGCTTCAACTGGGTTCTCGATCATCTGCGTGACGGCCACAAATGCGCCACGCCGAGAGCATTGGTAAGGCTCTTCGAGCAGGCGGCCCAGAAGGAACGCGGTAATCCTCGTGCCACTCCACCCAAACTCCTTCATCCAACATCTCTTCGCCAGGCTCTCGAAGATGTCTCGGCAGACCATGTCAACCAGGGCATCCACAATGAATGGCCATGGCTGTATGGGGTAAGGGAGCGGATAGCGAGGGAAAGACTGGCTCCATGGAAACGACGCGAGTTGCAGGAGCTTCTCGATCAGAACTGGAGCAGTTCATGGGGACAAGGTGAAAAGCACATAGGCCCGCCCGCCCAGACCGCAAGGGAGCTCATCGATTATTTGGTGGAGTTGGGCGTCTTCCGAGAGCGAACCAATGACCGCATAGACGTTCCGGATATCTACCTGTTTGGGCTGGGGCTGCGCCGTAAGGGAGGTGTGAAAAGGAAATGAGGTAAGTCCCCGACCTCTGAAGGAGGAGTCTTAAAGCGAACATCCTTTTATATCGGACATGGTATAATTGGCACAGAACACAGAAGAGATAAGCCTTTAGTCTTGTTATATGGAAAATTGATCAAGATGCGATTGTAACCGCCGGAGACATCGGCGAGGCGATAGCCGGGGCTGGGACAGATAAAAATACGAGTCTTTCGAGGGTACGGTCATGTGTAGAATTGTCATGGAAATACCGGATGAATCGTTGCTGGCTTTGAAGATTTTGCCGGAAAATGCGGGTAGTGAGCTCCGGATGGCGGCAGCGGTCAAGCTCTATGAATTGGGACGTTTGTCATCAGGCGCCGCGGCTCGTCTGGCCGGGGTCCCACGGACCCTCTTTCTGTCTAGACTTGCCGATTATGGTGTTGACACCTTCAAGTTGACTGAAGAAGAGCTCAAACGGGAGACACGCCTTGGCTGAGGTGATATGCAATACCTCCACGCTGCGGGTGTCTTGTGAGTTGAAGCGGGAGAGCAGCAAAAGGAAACAACGAGAAATTCACTGCCTTGCGGTTGAATACCCGGTTTTCAAAATCGGCTGCGGAGCAGCAAAGGGAAATAGCCTGGGGTTTCAACCCCAGGAGGATGACCAAGCAAACACAATGCGCCCTGAAGTTTAGGCGCGGGAGACGCCCGTCGTGCAGCCATATTTTACACCGCCCCTTCAGGGCGGAATAAATCGTGGGTTCGTTACCTCCCTGGGGTTAAAACCCCAGGCTACATCCCTTTGCCGCTTCGCGTCATGGGGTTCGGGTGCTCATCCCAGAAGCATTGATGGCATGTTTGCCAGAGAGATCATATGACTCAGCCATCCCAGAGCGTTGTCTTCCGCCCGCAGCAGTCACGCTTTCTCGACATACCGCAAGCACCTTTGTGCTATTGGCTGGAAGATCGCTTTTTTGAACTTATGTCAGATCAGACCATTGGCCATTATGTATCAGTGCGTAAGGGCTTAGATACTGCTGATAATGAACGCTTTGTCCGTTGCATTTGGGAAATTTCAGCAAGTCTCAACCAGCGGTGGTTCATTTTCCCAAAGGGAGGAGGGTATAGTCGGTGGATAGGTTTTGAACAACATTTTGTTAACTGGGAGCATAGCGGAACGAGAATCAAGGCAATCGGTCGTGGCACACCTAAGAATGAGTTCTACTATGGTGACTCTGGGCTAACTTATACGGAATTCGCCAGAGGTTGCCTTGGTGTGCGTATTCTTCCCGAGGGAGCCATATTCAATACTTCAGCACCAGGTATCTTTTTAGCTTCAAATCGACATTCCCCTTCATTGGCGTTAGATAGCTTCCAAGCCCTATTGAACTGCCGAATCAGCAGCTTTTTATTGCGCACCTATCAACCCAATATTCAACACTTGGGCGAGGGATATGTTACACTATTGCCTATGATTCGGCTTGAGCAGCATGATTTAGGCACAATTTCCGATCTATGCGTCCGACTCAAAACCAGTATGGTTTCAAGGAATCTACTCGAAAGAACATTCGATGTTTCGCTTCATGCACTTCGCCAAAACATAGACTACAAAACCGCCGCAGCTCTTCATCTTCTTGAAGGATTTTCAGAAAAGCTCGTGTTTGAATCGTACATGCTTGATGATAATGCAAAAGACTTGGTAATCGAAGAGACAGGCACACCTGCAGCATGGTTCCCGTTAATCCAAGGCTATGATAACCTCTCTAATATCGATCAATTACAGCTACCGATCAGTATATCAGAGTACTTGCAGACACATGAGCGTCTGGATATCAGCCCTCTTGTCCTTGCTGAGTTAAAGAGCCGTCTTAGATCGCTTTACGAAGCTGGACCTAGAGCCAAATCTGAAGCCGAAGAGTCTGAAAACGCAAGAATATCGGATGATGATGATGACCAGGTTGCTTTAGGTGTACACATCCCCATACCCGCCGAAACCTTCCTCGAGGAGCTCTCCCAGAAACTGGAGGTCCATCCCATCTCCGTTTACTGGATGCTCAGGGAAGGAATAGAAAACGAAGGCTGGCGCTGCCTGCCCGAGGAAAGGCGCATTACAGCGGACCGGACCACGGTATTCATCTTGCGCTTGCTTGGCCATCAGTGGCCGAAACAAATTGAAGCTGGTGAGGCGGTTCCCGAGTGGGCCGATTCCGAAGGGATCATCCCGCTGACCGATGGCGCGGCAAAGTCCCCATTGTTGCAGACTCTGCGAAAATTGATGCCTTCCGAGCTTGGAGCGCCGGAAGCATCTGTATTCGAGAGAGAATTTTCTGCCGTTATGGGTAAGAACCTTGATCAGTGGCTCGAGACGGAGTTTTTCAAACACCACACCAAGCAGTTCAAGAAGCGACCTATCGCCTGGCAAATCCAAAGTGGCCCATTTTCAAAAAGGCGTAATCCTGCTTTCGCCTGCCTTGTTTACTACCACAAGCTCAATGCCGATACTTTTCCAAAGCTTCGCACCCATTATGTCGGCCCATTGCGGCGAAGATACGAAACCGAGCTTCACGGCATCGGAGCTGTTCCCTTGGATGCAAGGAGTGAACGCCAGGAGAAGCGTCGCGTCCTGCTCGAAAACCAGATTCAGGAGCTTAAGGACTTCGATTCGAGGCTCGAGCGAATTGCCAATGTTGGGTTCGGCCCCAAGGGACTTCGTGCCGTACTTCGACAAGCCGCCATCGATGATGCCGTGCTGCACCTCAAAGCTCTCTGGCTGGATCGATTGCAGGATACCATCGCCCAAGGCCCTTTGCCGGGATGGGTCCATCTTGCCCAAGAGACAGCTCTCGAGTGCCCGATAGAGGACTGGATAGAGGAAGCTTTTTCACATATAGCCCATCACTGTTCCAGGTTGGGGCCCAAACCACCGGATCAGGGACAGACGCCAGGGGACCCCGAATCAGGGGACCTTGCCGAGCTCATCTGTTCGCACAGCTCAGAAATGATCAGAGGAGCGCTGAGCCTGGGTTGTAATGAATGGTGGCAGAAGATCGACAGCCAACTCTTTCGGCCCTTCCGTGAGAAAATCCAAAAGCTTCGGGAAGAAAACAAGCGACTCAACGACGAAGCAAATCATACAAAGTCTTTCTCTCCAAGGAATTCACAAGCACTGAGGGATCTTGGCAGCCGGATCAAGGCCATCAAGGTTCAAATCAAGCAGTTGAAGAATCAACTGGACGAGCAGGTATCCCGAGCCGCTCAGGTGCGTGAAGCCATAGAAAGATGGGAGCACCCGGAAGCAGAAACATGGGAGCCCTGGCTCGGCAGTCAGCCATTGTACGATGCCGTATCAACCCTCGATGGAAAACAACGTCCGCCGGCGACGGTGGAGGAATTCGTCCCTCAGGAAAGCAGCTATGCACCTGACATCAACGATGGTGTCCGGGTCAATATTGCTCCCATCCAGAAAGCCGGTCTGCTTCTCAGCGATGTGCTATCAGCCAAGGATATAGACAAAGCGATCTCCGACCGCATTCAGTGGCGCTCGGATGAGCGCCGGTGGTGCCGCGAAGGCAGACTGCATCAACCCGGGTGGTGGTAGGAAGAGTTATGTCTGAAATGGAGTACGAGGGCAATCCAAAACACAAGGAGCCATGGCAACGCGGTAGGAAGGGTTCTTTGTGCCCTGAAGAGATTTCCATAGAGACTGCACAGAAGCTCCTTGAGCAGAGCGTAGAAGCAGGAAACAAACGTTACGCCGTTCATAACGGCAGAGCCTATTGCGCTCACTGTAACCCCGATGGTAAGTGGCATGGCCATCCTGTGGGCTGGGAGGAAGTAGTACCTGAAACCATCAGGATCAAATGGCTTAAAGAGGGATTGATCACCCGTAGCGATATCAAGCGATACTGGAAATAGAGGTATCAAAGATGCGGATCAATAAAGAATTCGAAGCAGGTGAAAGGGCTACTTTTGCACTGAAATTTGTTCTTCAGGAAGATCCGGACAAGGGAGCATCGATCGATCCGGATTTGGCTCTCTCCTGGGGCGGCTTTCAGTTGTGGGTAGAAGGCAAGAATTTGTGTGCACATTCTGAAAAGGGAGAGATCGTTGACACGGTCTATTGGTATCTGCTCCCACTCATGGAATGGCTCACGGGCAACTGGGATGCATTGCTCCATGAGGAGCGGCTTCCGAATGGAAACCAGGGAGATAACGCATGGACTTCCCTGGAGGCAAGCTGCTTTCCACCACCGGCCATAGAAAGGGATGAGGATAAGTCAATCAGGTGGGAAGAGGCATGGTCGAAATGGTGGCAACGACATTGCCTCCGTGCATGTCGGGAAGGGGGCATAATCCCTGATGTGGTCATACGCCGTTGGCGTGACGAGGTAGAAATTTCGTGGGGACCGTCACGCCTCTCCGGAATGCCGGAAGATTATCATTTTCAATCATGGAGGGGATTTTCCAGAGTTCCACCCGAGGCAGTGGCAAGGACGTTCTTTGATGTTCTCGTCCCTGCAGTTGAGTACATGAAATCATTGAATCCCAAATCGCAGCGCCTGACAGACCTTTCGTCAGGGGTAAATGGGCTTTGCTCGAAGAAGCGCAACGAGCGACTCATGTGGCTGGCGGGATTCGGCATAGATAGAAAATCCGTTGCAGCAGGTTGGCAACGCATTAAGAACAACATCGCCCAATTCAGGGAGGATGTGTGCGAAATCCTCAACCAACCCGAGCATAATGAGCTGGTGGTTACCGGTTCCTGCCACGCAGCGCTCATGTTTGGAACGGTATCTCCAGAGATAAGGGACAGCGATGTTGGGATGCTCGCAGGTCAATTGGTTGAGCTGAGCGACGCTTCCGGCGATCCGGAGCAACTGCAACCGTTCATCCGACGTGTAGCCCTTGAGCCGTACCCTTGGAAGCAAGGATATGAGTTGGCGGAAGGGTTCATTCATGAATCCAATCTACTGGATTCAGAGGATCAATTTATCGATGTCGAGAGACTGATCGGTAGTTTGGGCATCCGTTCCGGCCATGTCACGCTAACGGACAGCTCCATAAGAGGGATCTCGATTGCTGGTTCTCGTCATCGCCCTGGAGTGATGCTCAATACCGGCCATGATGCCAACAGATATCAATCCGGACGAAGGTTCAGCTTGGCTCATGAGCTATGCCATATCCTTTACGATCGGGATCTTGGGCGCCCACTGGCGCTGGCCAGCGGTCCTTGGGCTCCGCGAGATATAGAGCGAAGGGCCAATGCATTTGCAGCCATGTTGCTCATGCCGACTTTACTTCTGGACTCGGCTATCCGGCGGCTGAACATTGCTTTGGAATCTCTTGAAGCAATTGTCCAATTGGCAAAACAATTTAGAACCAGTTTTGACGCAGCCCTCTGGCATCTTCATAACTTGGGCTACCTTGATGAGTCTGCAAAGGAGCGAATTGCCCGCGAAGCAGAACGAGGAACAGCCCTTTCTGAAGAGTCCGAATCATGAGCTTAGACGCTTGTTTTAAAGATTGGATCATCGATCTCGTTGAGCAATTTCTTAATCGGCCTTGTTCTCCGTCACCGTTCTTGATCTGGTGCGACCCCAAGCGGGAGTGGCTCGAGCTCTTGCGTATAGCTGCATCATCAGGCGGGTTTGAACTGTGGGCCGATCCCTCCGAACATGAATTGGTTCTCAGGGATCGGTTCTACAGTGCAGAGCGTGCGCCTCGTGTTATCTGGCTGCCCCGCGGACGTGATGAAATCACCTGGTTCAAAGTGTTCGAACTGGAAGCTGAAGCCGTTTGGGAGAAAAGCCTTCTTGAAGCGCTACGGGAATATGGTGTGCGCATCCCGCGCGAATTCGAGCACGATTTGGTCTCACTTCTTCCGGCTCATGCGCGAGAGTGGTTCGAAGAGCCGCCCAGCACGTGGAAAGAGCTCACTCCTGCCTCTGCCAAGGGAGCTCTCGTCGATGATCATCGAATGCTCGAAGCACTGGCGGGAGAGAAAGGCGAGTTTGAACAACTCCAGCGAGAGGAACGGTTCGGCGTCTTTGCACGTCGTGCGGTTGAAGATTTCGGGCTGCCCGATCCCACCGGCATGGCGGAAGAGAGCTGGCGTGTAGCCGCAACAGCAAGACTGCTCGCAACCGAAGCAGCCCATTGCTGTCCTCAGAATCCTCCACGAGAGGGTGAGAGCATCATTCCGAGAGGGCTCCCGCGCGAGAACGGACTGAGACTGCTCAAACTCTGGCAAAGCCACATCAGATTCATACCATCCTTTGAGAGTCTGGTGCAGGAGGCAGATAAGACGCTCGGCCTCCCCTACTGGGCAAGAAATCTGGATTTTCCTCCACGCTCAAAGAGCTCGCGGGCTGTGGAGGAGATATTGTTCACCCAGATGGCCGACCGTTTTGACAGGATCGAGGAGATCGATCTTCTGGCCAGAGAGCTGGAGCAGCATATCCAGGATTTTCAGGAAAGGTCAGCCGGTTTCTGGGGGCAGGTTGCCACTCACAGAATCGGATGGCGCTATCTTAAACAACTCGCCGAAGCAGCAAGCCTGCTCGTTGAAAACGCCGGCATTGAAAAGAGCTTCAAGACAGCTAAAGATGCAGTCACCTGGTACAGCTACAGCGGCTGGATGCTCGACCAGGCCGGCGAGCTTCTTTTCCTTGAATCCCCGGATTTGCCAAAGCAGCTCCACCGCGTCCGGGCCAGGCTGCGCAGAGGCTACCTTCGAAGAGTTGATCAGGTGGGACGTACCTTCTCCGAGCTTCTCATAAAAGGCGAAGAGGACGTCTTCTCGCTTCCATCGGCGGGTGAAGTGGTCATGGGTGAGCTGGAGCACGGCAAGACGCCCACTGCTCTTGTCTTTCTCGATGCATGCAGTCTCCAATTCGGGCACAGGCTCGCTGAAATCATCAATGAAGGTGAACCGGCGGAGCGGGCGACGATCAGGACGGCCATTGCGCCGATCCCCAGCATTACTGCGCTCGGGATGGCTTTCGCCCTGCCCCTGGAACGAAAGCAGCTCGATGTGGCTTTTTCAGAAGAAGAAGGCGATTTCCAGGTAACGGCGAAAGGATTTTCCGGCAACCTTCGACTGGCCAAGGAAAGGCGCAAGTGGCTGAGCGCTCGTTTTGACGTCAAGGATTTCCTGACCATTGCCGACGTACTTGACAGTGAGAAACTAAGACCTGCCGGCAAGGCGCGGCGTCTCATCGTCATAGAGGGTGATGATCTCGATAAAGAAGGTCATGAAGGGCAGCTCGAGCTCACGGGAGCCGATGACCACCTGGAACGATATGGGCAGGCTTTTCGTAAGCTCAAGGCGGCGGGCTACAATCGCATCATCGTTGTCACGGATCATGGTTCCTTTCACTGGCAGCCCGATGCGGACGAAGTCGAAGACGCCAAGCCCGATGGCGAAGTGCTCTGGAGCTCCAGGCGCGCGATCATCGGCCGAAACCTTAGACATCTGAGCGCCATCCACCTCCCGGTTCCTTGCTCCGATCTGGAAGCCATGATTCCTCGCAGCATAAATGTGTTCAGGACCTACGGCGGCTTGGGCTACTTTCACGGCGGCGCGACACTTCAGGAATTGATCATCCCGGTTCTATTGGTCCATTGGCCGGCCAAGGCTTCCAAGATCCACGTCGTATTGAAACCGGTCGGGCATATCACCAGTGAAATGCCTCGTATTCAGGTTGAAGCGGGAGCTCCGGGGCAACTGACTCTCTACCCCGACAGCACCAAGCTGGCCCGCAGGGTAGCTGTGAAAGTCCGGGAGCCGTCTTCGGGCAAGCTCGTATTCCGGCATTCAGATGCAATCATAGTGGAGCCCGCAGGGAAAGCCGCAACGATACAGCTCCAGCTCGTGGAGCCAAGACCGAATCTTTCCTACGGCACGCAGCTTGTGGTGGAGGTTCTCGACGCAGATGACGAAGAGCTCCTTGCTCGTGAGGAGGTCATCCTGAAGGTAGATATCGATGAATGGTAATTTCATCCAACAATCTGAGTCAAATGCTCTGATCGATCCACTCGATGAAAAACTGATCGCCATCTTTCCGGGACGTGTTGTGCGAAAGAGGGGGACGCCCATGAAATTATGCGTTTCTTTCGTTTTTCATTTGTGGTACGGTCTTTCCCATGACACGACAAGCTCGCATTGATGCACCCGGTGCATTGCACCACATCATATGCCGTGGAATTGAGCGGGGGCAGATTTTCCTCGATGATGCCGACCGGGATCATTTTGTGGAACGGCTTGCAACTGTTTTGTCTGAGACCTTCACAAGCTGTTTTGCCTGGGCACTCATTCCCAACCATTTCCATTTGCTTGTCAGGACGGGGTCTGCGCCGATTTCGGTGATCATGCGGCGCTTGCTGACAAGCTATGCGGTTCACTTCAACCGTCGGCATCACCGCTCCGGGCATCTGTTTCAAAACCGCTACAAATCGATCTTATGCCAGCAAGATCCATATCTCCTCGAACTTGTCCGCTACATTCACTTAAATCCTGTCCGAGCGAAAATCGTTTCCGATTTGAGCGAGCTTGATCGGTATGCTTACAGTGGGCACAGTCGACTGGTTGGCACCATTGATGATGGTTGGCAGGACACGGAATCGGTGTTGATCTTTTTTGCCGAAAGTGAGCGCAACGCTCGCGCCAGGTATGGTGATTTTGTGCAAAGTGGATTATCCATGGGCAAGAGGCCCGAGTTGATCGGGGGCGGTCTGGTTCGTAGTGCCGGGGGATGGAGTGGCGTGCAGTCGTTACGCCAACTGAAGGATCACATCAAAAGCGACGAAAGGATACTGGGAGACAGCGATTTTGTTGAATCTGCTCTTGTCGACGCCAGAGAGACCATGGAGCGGAAATATCGTCTCAAAAGTCTGGGTCGCGATTTGGGGACGGTTGTCAGTCGAGTTTCACGGATATTTGACATTCCGGAGTCGCGCATCAAGTGTTCCGGCAAAGAGCCTGAGCGGGTGAAAGCCAAGAGTGTTGCTGCCTACTGGGCAGTCAATGAACTGGGTATGGCGGGAACTGAGGTAGGCAAAGAATTGAGTTTAACTCAGTCCGCAGTCAGCAGGGCCGTGCGAAGGGGAGAGGAGCTTGTAAGAGAGCTCGGCCTTTCCCTCGTTAACGAGGGAAACGCATAATTTCATGGGCGTCCCTTATTCCACAAGCGAGGTTTGGCGCGTCTTCTACTTGGAGTCATGAAGCTACTCACATCAGGTGACAAGAAAGGAGACCGAGCTATGAGCGAACGCAAAAAACCGACTGCGTGGTTCTCTATGACCCGCAGGAAAATGCTTGGCGGCATACTGGTCGGAGCAGGATGGCTGTTGACCGGCGTCAGAATGCCTGCACTCGGACAGCCAATGACCGAAAAAGGCAACGTGCTGCTCGACCGCACCCCCAATTATCCGCCGGGGCTTGAGGATGCTGTCAAGTTCACGCTCATGGATGCACTCTATGGGCGAAGGTCGCGGCGATTTATGGTCGGCGCTGAGATTCCCGATGGCGTTTTGGCCTTCAAATCCAAGAAACAACCGCACCCGCTCGATTCGCTCGAACAGGTGCTCGTACTGACAACTGCGGCCGGCAACACCGGCTGGCACAACATGATTTACCGCGACTCCAGCTACGCACCTCACTTGTCCGACTACTCGGCGGCCGCCAGCGGGCGCACCTTCCCCTCGCCTGCGGGATGGCATGTGGTGGATTTCTTCTACACCGACGACAACGGCGTTTACTACTTCCCAACCCGTGACGCCCCGTCGCTGATGGAGCGCAATGAGAAAGGCCAGATGGATCTCAATGCCTGGATCGAGGCACACCGCGCCCGGATCAAGAAGCTCGCGGCCGGCCGGCTCCATCTCCCGGCGGCGGAACCGTATATCGAGGGACACAACACGTGGTGCGCCAACCGGCCAGGTTCGACGTTGATCATCCCCGTGGTTGATATCGCGCAGATGACGCTCAACGTGCTGTCGTATATGGTTTCGAACGGATTCTGCATTTACGACGACGTCCATGGGCAGAGAATCCCCGGCATCGAACGTTTCAAAAAGCTTGTCGACGTTGAAAATCCCTGGCCCCTGAGCGTCGTGGAGCGGGAATCGCTCACCTTCGGCACCGCGGAGTTGACGACCTCCTGCTACGCCGGAATGCTGATGCTGCAGGCTCTCGGACTGGGTGGCTGGATGTTTTCGGGAATTGATATGTACTCCGTCCTTGGGGCCAGCGGCAACTCGAAAGTGCCCGGCTTGGGCTTCCGCTTCGACAAGAAAGAGGGCTGGCCTATGCCGAACATCACGGGGCTCCCGGGCATTTACGAGGGCTATTGCCCGCCGCACTTCAAGGACATGCGAACCGCTGTGGAGGCCCTTGCCGAGCGCAAGTTCGGCCCCGGCGGCCCATTCCATCCTGAAACGCCCGGTCCGTGGAAGGATACCCCAAAGGTCCGAACCGCGGCCAAGGTTCAAAGCCCGGAGCTCAAGGACTGTGTGGCGACCATGGCACAATATACTTTAGACCGTTTCGGCAAGTTCCCCGGCACCGTGCCAACCATCTATATCCTCACGTACCTGCAGGCTCATCACCTCGACCTGGACTTCTACGATCGATTCTTCAAGCCGGGGGAATACCTGAAAACGCACGCCGAGCACATGGCGCGGTGGCATTCGGACAGGATGAAGTAACACAATGGGATCAACCGTGAGGAACATGGTAACTCCGTGCTTCGCCTGGAGCAACTCCAGGCAAGCAAACCGCAAGGCATGCCGATGGAAAGACGGGTGAGAGAGGTTGGAAGAAGCGAATGCTTCCGGGAAAGCCGGAATATAGGGCCTGAAACATGGCTCAACGCCACAACCGGCAGGCTTCAGCCCCGGTGAACGAGCGTGCAGATGTCCATCTGGTGTCTCTTTGCGAGAGAACAGGCAGAACCTTTGAAGCTGAGAATGCAAATGACGGCCGATAAGGCTGGTGCACTCAAAGATGACGCGGACAAGTGGAGATACATCGACTGGAAGGAAACCGAGAGGCAAGTCAGAAGGCTGCAGGTGCGTATCGCAAAGGCTGTGAAGGAAAACAGATGGGACAAGGTCAAAGCTCTTCAATATCTGTTAACCCACTCGTTCTACGCCAAGCTACCGGCTGTGAAACGGGTGACCGGAAACTCGGGGAGTAAGACCCCCGGCGTTGACGGCGGACTAACGCGAGGCGTCCGAGCCAAATGGCGGGCTGCACGCAGCCTGCGCAGACGTGGCTATCATCCTCGGACCTTGAGGAGAATCTACATCGAAACAAGAACGGCAAGCTCCGCCCCCCCAGCGAGTCAGCGCCGTGAAGATTCGGAGATACGTGAAGATAAAAGCGGATGTTAATCCATATCTCCCCGAGTACGCCGGGTATTTCTGGCGACGCCGGAACAAGAAGAATGGCAAGCTGGCGCCGGCTCTGTCGGCCCGCGCGTTTCAGGCCATGATGACAGCTTTGGAGGCAACACAGCCGGGCCGCCCCACAAGGGCTGCAAGGGCTGCCTTTCGAGATGCTCGAGCCGTGTGAGGTGAAAGTCTCATGCACGGTTCTTGGGGGGAAAGGGGCCGAGAGGCCCCCGACCTACCCGATCACAGGAGATGAACCGATGCAACTTTTGGTAAAATACTATTCAGCGGAGAACTTCCTGCATGATTATCATTTATTGGGCACTAACAAGCGCATACTTAATGCTGGCTCATCTTCCGTGCGCTATGGGGAAAACTGCGTCAATGTTGATATTCAAAACAAAGTGAACGTTGACTTTGTCTGTGACATACATGACCTACCCGATTCGCTGGGTGAGTTCGACGCAATCATATGCAATGCAGTATTACAGTATTGTCGTAGCCCGGAAACAGTTGCCAAGCAGTTCCATCGGATTCTGAAACCGGGTGGATATCTATTCATAGACGCTCCTTGGGTCCAACCATTCTGTCCCGATACGCCAGACCGGTTCCGTTTCTCTCAGGAGGCCCTTAGGCAAATCTTTTCTGATTTTCAGATAATCAAGATTGGTCCCTCTATCCCATCCGGATCAGCCTTCGCTATGTTAGGTGTTCATATTGCTCAAAACTTAACGCACAACAAATTCTTCAACTATGGTCTGTCTAAGATCGCGAGTATAACCCTTTATCCTTTCAGATATATTGCAACAGCGGACGAAAGCCAGACAGCAGGGGCTTTCTATTTGATCTGCCAAAAGAATGCATAACAATGGCCGAGCCGATTGAGGTGGGCCAGCCCGGCCCATTGGCCGTAATCGACCAAGATTGATAGAAAAAGGAGATGGATTCATGAAGACATCCAGATGCGTGCTTTGGGCGGTGACCGTTTTCTTGAGCCTGGTGGCGTTCATTCCTTCAGTCATTGCAGCTCCAGTCGTGATCACGTCGTGCCAAGCGATCAAGAGACCGGGGTCCTACGTACTTGGAAGGAATCTCTTTGTTCCCGCCGACAAATCCACGGGCGATTGCCTCGTGATCGCGGCCAATGACGTCACGATTGACCTGGCCGGATTCAAGATCAGTGGAAGAGTCAAGAATGGGAGTGGAATCAAGACGGACGGCGAAGTGCGCAGGGGAATTTCCGTTATGAACGGCACCATATCAGGATTTCATGCCGGTATGGATCTGGGCTTCACCGGCACCAACGTGACCGTCCAGTCCATGCGCTTCATGGACAACGGCGGCATTGGAGTCGATGTGAATGAGATATGCATCATCAAAGACAGCATCTTTTATCGGAATGGACAGGGAATCAGGGCCGGCTCCCGTAGCGTGGTGGTTGGAAACACCTCCAATTTCAATACCAACACGGGAATACAAGTGGCGGGAGGAAGCCGCGTCGAAGGAAACGTGGCCGACGTAAACGGCCAGCACGGCATTACCGTTGGGGTCGGCTCGACGATCACCAACAACACCGCCTTGGGAAATGAGATCTTCGGCCTCTATGTCAACTGTCCGGGTAATGTAATGGGAAATACGGCCATCTCCAACGGCACAAACCTCCAACTTCAAAGCTCGGGCTGTAACAGCGTCAACAACGTCGCCCCCTAGCACGGGTGAGCAGCGGAGTCGCCGTGGTCACACCTATACACTTGACAATGTGAAAAGCGTGGGTGTGACCCCGACTTCCGTTATAACCGGAAGCACGCGGCCGGAGGCCGCAACGCGCCCATCCGGGCCCGCGCTGTGGATATTGACATACGATGGACCACCCCATATACTCGATATCTCAAAAGTGAAACCTTGACGCCTGCCATGAAAACCTCGTCGCGGTCCGCCACTCGAGCGGCGAAAGGAGCAAACGATGTCCTATTCAGCAAACCGCCGGACGCCGGGTCGCTTATTCTTCCTCTCGCTGTCGCTTTCCTTGACCGTTCTTCTCGTTCGGGCATCCCCCGCCGAATGCGCGCGGACAACCATTGTCAGTGTCGGCACGGGCGGTGTCCAAGCCGGCGACAGCTCCTTCGAGCCCTCCGTATCCACGGGAGGCGCCCATGTGTCTTTTCAGACCAGAGCCGGCAATCTCGCGGCCGGGGACAACGATAACGAATACGATGTGCTTGTCCGGCATACCGCGGAGGGCCAAACTTCCCGGGGCAGCCCGGCCGCTGGAATAAGCCGCGGCTCCGCCATGGCCGGAAATGGTGATTTCATGGCCTTTGAATCCAACGCGGAAACGCTGGTCCCGGACTTCACGGCCCCATCGCCTGGCAGACTCCTCCTAATCCCACCGTTACCATTCAAGCGGCCGACCGAATCGCATCCGAGCCGGGCACCAACAAGGGAAAGTTCAAGATCATTCGAACGGGAGACACGAGCGAGCCTCTTGTCGTGCGGTACAAGCTCTCCGGAAGCGCCGTAAACGGCGTGGACTACAAAAAGCTCTCCGGACGAGTCGCCATCCCTGCCGGCGCCAGATCCAAGATCGTTTCCCTCGTGCCCCTGGATGATATCGATGGGGAGTCCAAGGAAACGGTGAAAGCGCGGTTGGCGGTAAAGTCCTCATACACCGTCGGCACACCCAATACGGCCCGCATAGTCATCCGTGACGACGATTAGCGGCGGGCAGTCGATGCCCGCTCCGCCCCATGGACTCAGCACCCGGAGACTGGGCATTGTATGCTGTTTCTGTTCCCCGGATCGGGTCCGGGGGGCTTGACTCATCACTTTGCGCTTCGGCTTCCTTCATACGGTCGCTCGCGGTTCCGCCCTTGCGCTCTCGGGAGACGGGTTTTGACCAGGTCCATCCAATTCGCCGCCGTGGCTGCCATCGGCTTTCTCATTGCAACGGCGTGCGCGGTCCTCGTTCTGGGCTTGGCTCGTCCTCCGGCGAGCGCGTTCATGTTGGAGAGGTCTCTGGCGGGGCTGTTCAACGGCAAAGGAATTGCCGACATCCAGTATCGCTGGGTGGAATGGGAATCGATTTCCCGCTACATGGCTCTTGCGGTTGTGGCGGCGGAGGACCAAAAGTTCCCCGATCATTGGGGCTTCGATTTTGAATCCATATCTCTAGCCCTCCAGGAAAGGAAAACCAAAGGCCGGCTCCGGGGAGCCAGCACCATCAGTCAACAGGTGGCCAAGAATCTCTTTCTCTGGAACGGAAGAAGCTATCTGAGGAAGGGCCTGGAAGCGTATTTCACGGTGCTGATCGAGCTGATGTGGTCCAAAAGGCGAATCTTGGAAGTGTATCTGAACATCGCCGAATTCGGCGACGGTATCTACGGGGTTGGGGCGGCCGCCAAGAATTTCTTCAGGAAACAACCATCGCGTCTTTCCAGGAGAGAGTCCGCGATGCTGGCGGCGGTGCTTCCCAACCCCAAGAAATTCAAGGTATCTTCCCCCTCGAAATACGTCCAATGGAGAACACGGAGAATCGAAAAGCAAATGAGAAACCTCGGACTCTCCTACCTGGAAAGGATTGTCCGATAGGTTGCGGCAAAATCGGCCGAGAGTCCGCGACTCTTACAAGTGATTGCAGCAGTCTTTAGAAGCACGAAAGGTCAAACGAAGACTTGACCCCTTCTTGCGAGGAAGGGAGTGGGGCATGCATGAGTACCCGTGGAGTCACCCGAGGCGGACATTCCCCGTGTCATGGCGGCAAAAGAGTGGTTCGATTCTCCAGGAATGAAAGGAGGGACCGTTATGTTGTGCTACCGTCTGTTGACCATTTTGGTGCTCGTGACGGCGGGCTTCATCCGTCCCGCGCTCGTCGATGCGCAGCCACCGGCGCAGGTTCCCAAGACCGGGCAGAAGACGTCCCTGGCCGCCGTGGATGACGGCAATCTGCGGGAAGGCATTGCGTGGCCGATACCTCGCTTTACCGACAACAGGGACGGCACGGTGACGGACCATCTCACGGGGCTCATGTGGCTGCGGGAAGGGAACTGCATCGGCAAGTATGAGCCCTCCTTCGACACGGACGGCACGGCGGGAGACGGTTTCGTGCACTGGCAGCATGCGCTCGACTTCGTGAAGGCATTGAATGAGGGGAGTCGAGGCTGCGGCTGGGACCCCGGCAAGGGGCCGTTCGACGACTGGCGTTTGCCCAATATACGGGAGCTTCTGAGCCTGCACGCGCTGGAGTTTTATGCTCCGGCGATTTCCAACGCCAAGGGAACCGGACAGCTCGATGCCGACCTCTCCCCTCAGTTTCTGGACGTGGCGGCCGGCTGGTACTGGTCGAGCACCAGCCTTCGCTCCTATCCCGGCCGATCTTACGCCTGGGTCATGCCCGTGTCGCTGGGAAGCGGACTGTGCAAGGAAAAAGCCAGTGAATACCAGGTATGGCCCGTGCGGGGCCCGGTAAAAAGGAGCACCATCGCGATCCCCAAAACGGGGCAGACTTCATGCTCCGACCAAACCGGCACGGAGATCGATTGCACCAACACGGGCCAGGACGGAGAGCTGCAAAAAGGGGTCGAGTGGCCCTCTCCCCGGTTCACCGACCAGCTCAACGGCACAGTGACCGATAACCTGACCGGCCTCGTCTGGCTGAAAAACGCAATGTGCTTTCATTCGGCAAGGCACGAAGACGCTCTTGTCAACTGCGGCGCATTGGCGTCCGGTGCGTGCGGCTTGAGCGACGGGTCGGTTCCGGGGGATTGGAGGCTCCCCAACGCCAATGAGCTCTTCAGCCTGCTTGACCTGGGGAGCTCGACAACCCCCGTCCTCCCCTCCGGCCACCCGTTCGCAAACGTGCTCAAGTACCAGTACTGGACAAGCACCAGGAGCCCTCAGGCATTCGAAACCTGGGCTTTTTTCGTGCATATGCACGAGGCTCAACTCTCCGCCTCAGGACTCGTGGGGACACCCTATTTCACCTGGCCGGTGCGCAACGGACCTCCTCTGGTCAGCGTCACGGCCCCCGACCCCCGCGCGTCCGAAGCGGGAAACCCCGGACAATTCGAAATCGCGAGGACGGGTGACACCGGCTCGGATTTGATCGTTTGGTGCCGGGTGAAGGGCTCGGAAGCCAATGGAAACTAAAAAAAAAAAAACCCCCGCCAGATCAGGAACACGGCCGGAAAATAAAAACGAACGGTTCAGGTAAACCCAAACGGGGATGAGAAAACGGAAGGCAAGGAAACGGTAAAGCTCGTGCTGATAACCGCGCCATCGGGACTCTACGGGATTGGCGTGCCCAACCATGCAACCGTGAGAATCGTTGACAAGGAATGATTCCAGCTTCCTCCGGTCCGCGCGGAAAAGAGCGTGCTCGCCAAGATCTTTGTCGCGTGGCCGGCCCTTCGTTCACTCGAGCCTCGAGGATAAGGAGGAATATGCGGCAAGCGGGGATTGATTCGTAAAGTCTGGGTGGAACAAGGCTTCAGAAGACAAACAGGTGGAAATCAAGGAGGAAAGACCAATGAAAAGGACACTTTTTTTCGTCGTGGCTTTTGTTTTAGGCTTACTCCAGGTTTATCCCGCTTCGGCCATCAATGTGGACGTCAGCAAAATGTTGGTGAGCGTGGACGGCATCACGGAGGATACAAACTGGATAACTATCGACTTGTCAGCCTATAAGCCCTGGAAATCCAAGGTGAGATCGTTGTACCTCGTGATGTTCACCGGCGCGAGCTCCACTTGTCCGGGGGATTCGGTCCACTTTCTGGTACGGCCCTTCGGTGATGAAGCCAACGCCAGACACCAGTTCTCGAGGGCCACCAGCGCGGACTTGCAGAACACGGATGAGCATGTGCAATACGTTTGGCTTCCCTTGAACAAGAGCAACAAAATCCAATACAAAGTCGAGTCGATTACTTGTCCTTCCGCCAATGTGGATGTGAAGCTGGGCATTGTCGGTTATGAGATGGTTGACACTAAACGCTGGGACTTGATTTATGAAGAATGAGCTCGCCTGGACCAGTGACTCGCGGCCTCAGGGCGCTAAAGGAGGGGTGAAGGGGGCTTGGTGATCATCACTTGGGCCATTCGGACTCCAATGGATGCG
>Ga0351856_1083_pt1 | contig 19709 bp, 14 predicted proteins | sample BONcelHFGM3001D8_FD_206798 | JGI IMG/M metagenome (GOLD analysis project Ga0351856, IMG submission 206798) | Enriched cells from coal bed in the Powder River Basin, Montana, United States - BONCAT cells FGM rep2 HSBNCT.FGM.300.1.D8 ... | reverse complement strand
TTTGAAGCTATAAGAAAGAGAAGAAGTATAAGACAGTTTACCTCTCAGGAGGTGCCTGATGATTACTTAAATAAGATTCTTGAAGCCGCTATCCTGGCTCCTTCTGCAGGTAATTTACAGAGCTGGCATTTTATAGTTGTAAGGAGTAACAGTTTAAAAGAGAATCTTTCTAAGGCAGCATGGAATCAGGAATATGTAATGAATGCACCTGTGGTTATTGTTGTTTGCTGTGATTTAGAACAGATTGCTCCCTATGGAAAAAGGGGCAGTGAATTATTTACTTTACATGATACAGGTGCCGCCATAGAGAATATGCTTCTTGCCTGTACAGATATTGGCCTGGGATCTGTCTGGGTAGGTGCTTTTGACGAAGTAAAAGTAGCAGAATTGCTCGGCCTGAACTGGAATAAATTCAGACCTGTAGCCATTATTCCTGTAGGCTTTTCTGATGAAGCTCCTCCTGTATCTTCAAGGAGACCTTTGAGTGAAGTTGTGGAATACAGATTATAACAATTTTGCTCTCCAGGCAGGCCAGAAGATGCAGAAAGCTTTCCCTACAATATTTTTCCTGGGAAGAAATCCCCATATATGGCTGTCTTCACTGTTATTTCTGTTGTCACCCATCATAAAATAGCTGTCCTGTGGTATTTTTACAGGGCCGTAATTATACCATGGCTTCTGGTCTTGTGGTATGTAATCTTCTTTAAGTGGTTGTTCATTTATTAATACTGTGCCGTCTTTTATTTCTATTGTTTCACCGGGAAGTCCTATAAGCCTTTTAACATAGTCAGGGCTATTTTCTTTGTGAGGCGGGCGAAATACTATTATATCTCCTCTCTGTGGATCACTGAATCTGTAGATGAACTTATTTACCAGTATATAGTCTACAGGAACAAAGGTAGGTTTCATTGAACCTGAAGGGATATAGGAAGTTCTTACAATATAGGTTATTAAAAAGAGGGCTATGAGGGCAGATGTAATTATAGAATCAAGATATTCTTTTGTTATATCTTTCCACTTCTTTGTAATCTTCGAAGGGTTAATAATAATTCGTGAAATGATCAATACAGCTATTAATACTTCCAGGTCTATAATACGCAATTTTTTGTCTCCTTAATTTAGATGTTGAAAAATTCTATCATTATATCATTAAATAATTATTAGTCAATAATTAGTAATTTCTAATATTTTATATAACCGTGCCGGAAAGATTTGCAGGCATGGTAATTGACTATTTGCTGTAACCTGTTAATTCTACATAACCATTGCCTGAAATGTTTTTCCCTTTACATGTTCCTTTAACCTTTACAGCACCTTCCCAGTATCTCACTGTAAGATTTAATTCCTGGTCAGCTATATATGGTATAATTTCCAGTTCCATTTGTTCCTCTGGAATTGCTAAATGCCAGAGAGAGGGATATACTGCTTTACCGTCAGAACTTTTCCAGTAATCAATTACCTGCAGTTTTACATCATTTATTGAAAGAAATTTACCTTTACCATCAGTATTTATAAGATTTCCATTACTGAGAGATTCGAAAGTTCCGTCTTTTTTTCTCATCTGATAGTACATAACTTCTCTGCCGTCTGATAATTGAAGGGCAAACCAGTCCCACCCGACCTGGTTTTTTTCCAGAGCACTTGTACTCCATTCCCTGTCCATCCAGCTCAGTCCCTTTACATTAAATTTCTGATCTTCAATTTCTATAAAACCTTCTGTATTCATTCTTGTAAAGGAGTAATAATATGATGCATTACCGGTAGAAGGCCCTTTTTGACTTAAACCTTTATTACCCTGAAGAACTAAAGGTTTATTGCTTGAAAGGGTAAGATTTATAGATATATTTTTTTCTGAAGCAGTCAGAAACATAGGAAGTGCATCCTCTCCTTTACCTTCTACAACCCAGTCTTCAAGCCATACTTTGAAAGGTTTTCCTTTTGCTCCCGCCAGTGAAAGTCCATCACGGCTGAACCGGTCAAAAGCATAGAAAGATCTGTTTTTTACATCAGTTATGGCAAAATGGCCCATATAGATATTTACTGATGACCATGATGATTTTCTCTGTAAAGCTTTTGCCGAGAGAGCTGTTCTGAAAAAGGTAAGTTCATATCCAAAGTGCCTCCCTTCTTTTGTATCTAAATTGCCTGTGTAATACCACCATTCTGTTTTAAATGTTTGATGGCCTCCATGGTCTGAAGGAAAAGAGAAAATCCGTGGTTTAATAGCATATTCAAACCCCTCTGTAATATCATCTTTTAATATATCAGATATGGATATGGATGTATTGAACTGTTCTTCTCCTTTACCAGGTGCACAGGATATCTGTGATAGTAATATTATGCCTGATATAATAAGAGCCAGTAATTTATTATAATTTAAGAGTATAGGAATTTTCATTTTTAATGGCGTAAAATAAAGCTTTAGATAAAAACTATGCAGAGACAGTTTATCTAAATAATTTATCAGTAACTTTCCATAGTTGTCAACTACTGACATGTTTAAATGTTTCATATTGAAATTATATCAAAAATTCATATAATTTTATAGTTACTTTATTTTCTTTTCAAATTTGGTATAATTGTATATTGTAAAAAATTAATAATAAATTTCCCGTCACGTGATTTTCTTTTCAAATTTGGTATAATTGTATATTGTAAAAAATTAATAATAAACTTCCCGTCACGTGTTACGATCTTTATCGTCATGCGTCACGATTAGCAAGGTAACAAATACTATGTCTTTATTCTGTGAATATTGTAAATATGAAAATAGAGAAATATCGAAATTTTGCAGTAAATGCGGCAAACCTTTACAGACTTCTCCTGTAAAACCACCTGCTGTAAAACTACCTGTTATGGGTATTTTGAAGGTTGATACTCTTCTTGTGAGCCGATATAAGGTTCTTGAAATGATAAAGGCAGGAGGTATGGGAGCAGTCTATAAAACATTAGATGAAAAATCAAACTCTTTATGTGCAGTAAAAGAACTTCTTCCTCCGCCTAATACACCTGATGAGCAGAAACAGATTACTGAATGGTTTAAAAGAGAAGCACTTATCCTTGCCAGGCTGGAGCATTCCAGTATACCAAAAGTTTCCGATTATTTTGTTTATGGTGGGAGATATTATCTTGTAATGAATTTTATAGATGGAGAGGATCTTCTGAAAATACTCCTGAAAGATGGGAAACCGGGTCTTCCTGAGGATAGTGTTATAGAATGGGCCAAACAAATTCTTGAAGTACTCGATTATCTTCATAATCAGAATCCCCCTGTTATATACAGAGATTTAAAACCTGGTAATATTATGCTTCAGAAAAACGGCAGAGTCAAATTGATAGATTTTGGTATTGCAAGGACTCTGCAGCATGACAGTGACTCGCCGAAAACTGTAATAGGAACAGCCGGATATTCTCCTTTGGAACAGTACAGAGGTAAACCTGAGAAGAGGTCTGACATATTTTCTCTTGGTGCTACAATGCATCATCTCCTTACAGGTATAGAACCGGAAACCCTGGCTTTTGAACCATTGAGAGAGGCCAATCCTTCCATATCTCCACAGCTTGAGAAAATTCTTCTGAAGGCTCTTCAGGATAAAGTGGAAGACAGATACAGGAATGCTAAAGAAATGATGAAAGCTCTGGATTTTAAAGAGAAGAATATTTCTAACAGGGTGAAGAATATTATTTCAGACTGGAGAAAGAAAGATCATAAAGAAGAAAAAATCTATGTTAAAATATTAAAATATTTCAGAAGAGACAAATGAGTATATTCTACTGAGCATAAATTATTTCCTCTTGTCACGCGTCACGGGTTACGCGTCACGATATAGACTGTAAATACGGGGTTATTTCTCGACAACCCCTAAGATGTCATAACCTTTTCTATGATCTGTTTCAGTTCTTCTACAGAATAAGGTTTTTGAATAAAACCTGCCAGTTCTTTTTCTGTAAAATGATTTATGGCAGACTGTTCATTATATCCGCTGGTAAGTATAACCTTTACATCAGGTTTTATGCTCTTTAATTGTTTAAATACTTCTGAGCCGTCCATATAAGGCATAGTCATATCCAGGAGAACAAAGGAAATTTTCTCTTTATATTTATGGAACAGATCAATAGTTTTTCTACTGTCATTTTCTGTCAGCACATTAAATTCAAGTTTTTTTAACATTGCTTCTGCTACTGATAATACTGTCTTTTCATCATCTATGACAAGAACCGTATCTTTTATATGATTAATTCTGTCTTTCTTTATATTATTAATCTCAAATTTTTCCGAAACAGGGAAAAAAACTGTAAAAATTGAACCGGAGCAGGGCCTGCTTGATACTTTTATAGTTCCATGATGTCCCCTTACTATACCTATTACAGCAGCAAGACCCAGGCCTCTTCCTGTAAATTTGGTAGTAAAGAAGGGATCGAATATTTTATTCTGAATGTCTTCTGTCATTCCACTACCTGTATCTTTTATTTCCAGATATACATAGTCTTCTTCTTTCAGATTTTCTGCCATGATACCTGAAACACAGATCTTATCGTAATTTATTTCACCTGTACTTATTGTAATGTTACCGTTATTGTCTCCTATAGCTTCGGAAGCATTTATAGTCAGATTCATAATTATCTGCTGTATCTGTATGAGATCTCCTTCTATAAGGGGAATATCTTCAGGTAAATTTAAGGTTAATAAACATTTTTTTGAAATAGAAACTTCCAGTAATTTAGAGATATTTTTTACAACTTCAGAGAGATTGATGGGTTTAATAAGGAATTTACCCATTCCCGAGTAAGCAAGCATCTGTTTCGTAAGTTCAGAGGCCCGACGGGATGATATTACAAGCTGCTCTATATATTCTTTTACAGGAGAATCTTTTGCTGCTTCCATAATGGCCAGATCTGCATAGCCAAGTATTCCTGTGAGTATATTATTGAAATCATGGGCAATACCTCCTGCCAGTATACCCAGGCTTTCAAGTTTTTGAGCCTGAAGTAATTGTATTTCCAGTTTTCTTCTTTCTTCTTCAGCTTTTTTTTGTTCAGTAATATCTACAACAATGCCCCTTATACCTGCATGTCTGCCTTCTCTTATGATTGGAGAATAATATGATATGACTGGAAATGAAGTGCCGTCTTTTCTCAGGGATCTATATTCATATCCGATTTTTTTGCCACTAATCAGTATTTCTCTCATATTACTCATAGTTTTTTCTCTGTCTTCCGGTATAATTATTTCACGGACATTCAATCCATTTTTTACATCTTCAGGAGAATAACCGGAAGTCTCACAGGCATGACGGTTTGCAAAGGTAACGTTCCCTTCAAGATTAATTTCATAAACTGCCTGAGGCAATAAATCAGTTAATTCTCTATATTTCTGTTCACTTTCTATAAGAGCTTTTTCTGATTTTCTTCTCTCTGTAATATTACGGGCTATACCAAGATAGCCTGAATAGTTTCCATTATTATCGAACATGGGCACTCCGCTTGTCTCTATAATAACTTCATTGCCATTTTTATGTAAGTTTATATTTTCAATATTTTTAAAAGATTTTCTTGCTTCTGCTATGGGAATAAAGATTTCTTTTATTCTTTTTGCTTCTTCTTCTGATTTATAATCAAGAGGTGTTTTACCGATTACCTCTTCCTCTTTATAGCCTAACAGTTCAATTATATTAGGACTTACATAGATATATTCATTTTTTTCATTTGTCTGCCATATACAGTCACTTGTAACTTCTACAAGATGATGAAAACGATCCTTGCTTTCTCTGAGGGTTTTTTCCGCTTCAATTAATTTATATTCCATAATTACTTACCACTCTTTTTGGTATAAAACCTGCTCCTATAATAAGACTTTCGAAATCTTCATTCTTCATAATATCTTTAGTTTTTCCACCGGCAGATTTAACAATCTGTTCTTCTATTGATGTACTTCCCAGATCATCGGCACCCATATGAAGAGCCACTTCTATGAATTCCTGGCCCATATACATCCAGAGTGCTTTTATGTGGTCAAAATTATCAAGCATAAGACGGGAAACAGCTATTACTTTCAGGATATCATAAATATCTGTTTTTTCTTTTACCATATGTTCAAGTTTTGTATTATAAGGATGAAATGTGAGAGGCACGAAAGCCATAAATCCTCCTGTTTCATCCTGCAGTTTTCTCAGCTTTATCATATGATCTATCCTGTCAGAATAGGACTCAATATGACCGTATAACATAGTGGCATTTGTGTGTATCCCTTCTCTATGTGCTTTTTCTGATACTTCAAGCCACATGTCACCTGAAATCTTATCTGGAGTTATGATTTTTCTTATTTCAGGGTTGAATATTTCAGCTCCTCCCCCGGGGATAGAACCTAATCCTGCTTTTTTCAGTCTCCTGAAGAGAGTCTTTAAAGATATGTTTTCTTTCTTTGAAATATAATCATATTCCACTGCTGTAAGAGCCTGTATATGAAACTTTTCATTTATACTCTTTATTCCCGAAAAGATTTCTTCAAGATACGTGAGAGTTATATGTTTGTTTACCCCTCCCACTATATGTACTTCTTCTATACCTTTATCTTTATATTTTTCTACTTTTTTTAAGATTTCTTCAACAGTCATTGTATAGGAACCATGTTCTCCCTCATCTTTTGAAAAAGCACATATGGGACATTTCATTTCACAGATATTTGTATGGTTTATATTCAAATTATTTCCGTAAAAAGCTGCATCCCCAGCTTTTTTCCTCCTTACGAAATCTGCAAGAATACCTGTTTCAAAGATATGTTCGTACTGAAAAAGAAAAAGTCCCTCTTCTGCTGTAAGTCTTTCTTCTGAGAGGATTTTTTTCGCAATATCTTTAATCAAGGGATCTGAAAGATATTCTGTAATGTCATTATTTTTTACACAATTATTCATAAATTATTATTGGCTATCAGCAGTTAGCTGTCAGTTCTCAGCTCAGGATTAACATTTCAAATAAATGAAAATTCTATATTGTTGCGACAGTTATTCTAAAGTCATTCCTTAGAGACTGTAAGAAAATAACCCTGGCAAATTATTAGAACGGTTATCATCGTCGCGTCACGCGTTACGATATAGACTGTAAATATGATGGGGTTATTTCCCGGCAACCCCTTATTATATAATTTTACCATATATTCATAAATTTTACACCAATATTCCTAAAAAAAACGTTTTTTTGAAAAAAATATATACTATAATATTTTTTTATATAAATAATTCCAGTTACCCTTCACTCTTCACTCTTCACCTTTCACTCTTCACCTTTCACTCTTCACCCTTCACTCTTCACTCTTCACTCTTCACCTTTCACCCTTCACCCTTCACCCTTCACCCTTCACCCTTCACTTCAATATTTTTCCATTAACAATTCCACTTCATCTGCCAGTTCGTAACAGGTCATATTTTCCCATTCACTTCTTCTGACTGCCAGATAGGCACCTGAAAGTTCTGCACCAAGGGCATCCAGAAGTAATCTGTTTGCTGTAAGATATTCCAAAGCAGAGCCAAGGTTTACAGGAAGTTTATCTATTCCGGCAGATTTTCTTTCTTCTTCCGAGAGATTGCCGGGATCTATATCTACAGGTGAGGGAATGTCCATTTTCTGTCTTATGCCGTCAAGACCTGATGCAATAACTGCTCCCATGGCAAGATAGGGATTTGCAGTAGCATCAGAGGTTTTAAATTCAAATTGTTTACAGGAATTTGTTTTCGGATCTGTTATGGTTCTTACGGCAGCTTCACGATTATCCACTCCCCAGCAGCGGAAAGCTCCGCTCCAGTAATGAGGTTTTATTCGCCTGTAGGAATTTGTAGAAGGTGTTGTTATTGCCATAAGGGCAGGCAGGTGATGGAGAAGTCCTGCAATAAAGGATTTTGCTATTTTTGATAATCCATAGGCTTCTCTTGAGTTAGAAACAAGATTTTTTTCATTTTTCCAGAGACTCAGATGTATGTGACATCCGCTCCCTGCTTTATCCAGGAATATTTTTGGTAAAAAAGAGGCTTTCAGGCCATGATGTGACGCAACGGCTCTCACTGTTTCGCGAAAAGCAATCTGATTGTCTGCTGCTTTTAAGGGGTCTGTATATTGTATGGTGATTTCCTGCTGCCCGGGACCTGATTCTGGATAGTACTGTTCTACAATCATACCCTGTGCTATGAGATTTTCTGCTATTTCATTTATAACATGCTGATTTATATCCATTGACTGGGTGGAAGCAAAAACAGTATAATCTGCCGGTATTATTTCTTCTGTACCTGTTTTCAACAGGTAAAATTCATTTTCAAAAGATGTTTTAATGTGAAAACCTTCCTTTTCTGCTTCTGAGATCATTTTTTTGAGAAAAAGCCTTGGACAGTAAGGCCAGTCTTTTCCTTTTTGTTTCATTTCTCCCATGACTCTGGCCTGGGCCGGAGCATAGGGAAGGGTGTTGAAACTCGACCAGTCAGGTACAAGCCTGACTTCTCCTACAGGGCCAAGGCCTGCTCCGGGAACCACTGCATCATACATAACAGGAATTGCCTGCTGTGCCGCAGAAATTCCCACGCCATGAGTAAGATTGTCTTCCAGTGTATCTATATGTATTGCCTTTCCTCTGATTATATTGGCATTATCACACCAGAGGATGCGAACAAATTTGATGCCCGATGATTTAAGAGATGTTATAAATGCTTTGTCCATAGTTTTTATCTCCTCTGTTCTTTTAAAATAGGATAATATTTGAACATGTTTTAACATAATGTTAACAAAATCCTGCAGGATTTTTTATTTTTTTATTATATACAGGAAAAAAATAAAAATTTTGTAAAAAATTATAAATAAAAGGGAATTTTTGTTACATGGTTAAAATCAGAGGTTTAAAGATGAGTGATTTTATTGTGGAACCTCATGGAATTCCGTCAGATTAAAATTAAAAAAAGAATCCGTCTTTTTAAACACTTTTATATCCGATTTTTTTTCTATATACTTTAGATTCAACAGGCAATCTTTACATTCCTTATCATGAATTATATATTTTACTTGAAGTTCTGTTATAGAACGATATGGCTCGTAGTAAATAGAACATATGTAGTAATATAATATCCAGAACAAAATAAGGATAATAATCACATTTTTATTATATTTATATGATGCATATTTAGAATTTTTATTCATTTTCTTACTTTTCTGCAAATTACATAATGATTTTATTCACTTAAAATTATGCAATTTTTCTGCCAATTTTTATAGTGTTAAAAATTTTCTCCCCATGACTTTATGATATTATTTTCAACACCGAGTAAATTCAGAACCCTTGAAACAGTAAAATTAATGATATCATCAACAGTTTCCGGGTCATTATAAAAGGCAGGCGAAGGAGGAACTATAATGGCTCCTGCTTCCGAGAGGGTAAGAAGATTTCTTAGTTGAATCATACCGAGAGGTGATTCCCTGGGGACAATAATAAGAGGTCTTCTTTCTTTAAGTGTTACCTGAGCGGCCCTTAAGAGGAGATTGTTGCAAATACCGGCCGCCATTGCGCCCAGAGAATTTATGGAACATGGCGCAATTACCATTCCGGATGTTTTAAAAGAACCGCTTGCTATGGAGGCACTCATGTCTGAAATAGAAAAATATTTTATTTTTTCAGAGATTTCTTCAGAAAATATTTTATTTTTTTCATAAGATTTTACTTTCAGTTCCTGACATATTACTACTTTTGCATGTTCTGTAACTACAAGAGCTACTTCATGACCGTGTCTGACAAGTTCTTCACATATTCTTTTCCCGTAGATTACGCCGCTTGCACCTGTAATACCTACAATTATCATAATAAAACATCTCCAATGGTAAAGACTAATATAACAATAGAAATCCAGCTGTTTACAGTAAAAAATGCCCTGTTTACATGTTTTAATTCCTTCGGATTGACCAGACTGTGTTCGTAGATGAAAAGTAAAGAGATGACTGTAAGGCCAATATAATAAATAATGCCCAGTTTTGCCGTAATTCCGAAGAGTAGAAAAAAGAAAACAGTAAGTATATGAGAAAAAGAAGATATAAAAAGAGCATTTTGTAAGCCAAAGCTTGCAGGTATTGAAAAAATCCTTTCTTTCCTGTCAAATTCATAATCCTGGCAGGCATAGATAATATCAAGACCTGCCATCCAGAATATAATGGCTGCCCCCAGAAAAAAAGGAGTAATACTCCATGCGCCTGTAACGGCAAACCATCCTCCTATGGGGGCAGCAGATTCTACAAGACCGAGCACTAAATGTGTTGCCCAGGTAAATCTTTTGCAGTATGAATAAAACCAGAGTAATATAACAGCAATGGGACTTAATTTAAAACACAGTGGATTTAACATCCAGGAAGAAAAAATTAACAGAGCCAGTGATATGAATGTAATAAGCCAGACAGAAGTCCCTGTGATTTTTCCTGAAGGTAAAAGTCTTTCTCTGGTCCTTGGATTTTTTCTGTCTATTTCTATATCTATAATTCTATTAAGAGACATGCCGGCAGTTCTTGCGCCGAACATGGCAAGAGTAACCCAGAGCCATGTGTAAAAAGAAGGCATTTTCCCTGCTGCTGCAATTAATCCTAAATAAGCAAAGGGGAGAGCGAATATTGTCTGTTCAAATCTTACGAGATCTATAAATTTTTTTATCACTGTCATTTTTCACCGGCTTTTTCCCGAACTCCGAGGAAATCATCTCGTTACGCATTACGCATTACGCATCACGCATCACGCATTACGGGTAATGTCATTAAGTTAACGTTATAACCCTCTAAATTGGCTGCCTGGCACTCCTCCGAAAAAATCTAAACTGTAACATTTATATCTGTTAGAGCTTACATCATGCTACTTTACACTGTATATCAATTAAATACACTTGTGCCGCCGTGATATTTTTTCTCCAGAGCACCAGGCAGCCAATTTGCTATATGTTTCTTAATCTTAATGCCATCACGCATTACGGGTCACGCATCACGAAATAATCTTTCCATTTTTTATCTACCAGTTCTTTAATTTCTTTACTCATTTTGATTTCTTCAGGCCATGGTCTCTGCATGCCTTCTTGTGGCCCTTTTCTTGTGGCATCTATACCGAGTTTATTGCCGAATAAGGGCCAGGAAGCAGAGTGGTCAAGGACATCCAGAGGCCCTTCCGAAAAGACAAAATCCCTTTTCGGATCTACATTATTAAAGGCTCTCCATGTAACTTCATTTATATTCTGCACATCAGTATCATCTTCAACTATTATGATAAATTTTGTATTCATCATCTGTCCCATTCCCCACAGGGCATTTATAATTTTTTTCCCCTGTGCCGGATAGGTTTTTTTTATGGAAATAATGGCACAGTTATGGAATACCCCTTCTATGGGAAGGTTCATATCTGCAATTTCCGGTAAGATCATCTGAAGCATGGGAAGAAAAATTCTCTCAGTGGCTTTTGCCATGTAGCAATCTTCCATGGGAGGTTTCCCTACGATAGTTGCAGGATATATGGCATGTTTCCTGTGGGTAATACATTTTATGTGCATGACGGGATATTTATCTGCAGGTGAATAAAAACCTGTATGATCACCGAAAGGGCCTTCTATACGAACTTCTCCCGGCACTATTTCACCTTCCAGTATAAACTCGCTCTGAGCAGGAACTTCTATATCCACTGTTTTACATCTTACAAGTTCCACAGGTTTTTTCCTTAAAAATCCTGCAAACATCATTTCATCAATATCAGGCGGAAGAGGTGCTGTGGCTGCATAGATAACTGCCGGATCTCCTCCGAGTGCTACAGCTACCTCCATAGGTTTTCCGCTCTTTTCATATTTCAGATAATGTCTTCTTCCATCTTTATGTATATGCCAGTGCATGCCGCAGGTAACCCTGTCATAGACCTGCATTCGATACATACCGCAGTTTCTCTGACCTGTTTCCCTGTCTTTTGTAAATACCAGAGGAAGTGTTATAAAAGGCCCTCCGTCATCTGGCCAGCATTTTAAAACAGGTATTGAGTCAAGCATGGGGCCATCTTTCAGGACAATTTCCTGACATGGAGCATGGGAGACAATTTTAGGTATTGAATCGGAAATTTCTTTTAACTTTGGAAGCATTTGTAGTTTCCCGAAAAAACCCTCTGGTATATGAGGTTTCATTATTTCTTTTATTCTCTTTGCAATTTCATCCATATGGTTAACTTCCAGTGCCATAGCCATACGTTTATAAGATCCGAAAGCATTTATCAGCAGTGGAAATTTGTAACCCTTCAGATTTTCAAATAAAAGGGCAGGGCCATGTTCTTTAGAGATTCTATCTGCAATCTCAGTAATTTCTAGAACAGGTGAAACCTCTGTTTTAATCCTTATAAGTTCTTTGTTTTTTTCAAGTTTTAAAATAAATTCTCTTAAATCTTTATATGCCATTGTTTTTCGTGACGCGTTACGCGTTACGCGTGACGCGAAGATTGATTGTTCTCCCTTCATGTAACTGACTGAAGTCATAAATTCTGAAATTATCTGCTTTATCCTTCTTTATGAAGTTATTTTTTATAAATTACTCTTTACTTTTCGTAGAAAATAATTGATAATATACATATAATGTAGCGGTGGCCGGTAAATACCGGTTATACTTTACGCGTTACGCGTCACGCGTCACGCGTCACGATAAAAAGGAGAGTTGTTATGATAAATACCAATCAAAGTAATGACGGTTATTTAATATCCCGTCCACTGGCAAATCAAAAACAGGTTCATACTGGTGCTGTTTCTTCCGGACAGAGTAGCTCCTTATCTGAAACAAAAAATCAGAATATGAAAGCAATGGAAAGTTTTTACAGGGGGGATAATTCACAGTTTACTCCTGTGGAAAGCGGTAACAGAACAGGTGCAGGTAATACAGATCCCAGGGTGTTTGATGAGAGGAAAAAACTTGTTGACCCTCTCGGCCTTGTACCTGATGAAGCAAAAACAGGTGTAAATACTTCTAAAACAAATATAGACGGAAAAACTGTTGAAGTTGGAACCTTTAATATGGAATGGCTTGGCTGTGATGAAGCCAGAATGTTTTTTAAGGGCAAACCTACAGGGGCCCAGCCGAGAACAGAACAGGATTATCAGAAAATGGCAGATGCTATAAAACAGTCAGGTGCTGAAGTCATGGCAGTGCAGGAAATATCCGATGAAAAAGCTCTTCAGAAGGTTTTAGGTAATTTACCCGGTTATGACTATATACTCGGTACTACAGGAAAAAGGGACGATGGAAAAAACCAGATGGTAGGGATTATTTATAATGGAGATAAAGTAGAATGCGATAAGTCTTCCGTAACAGAAATCATGGAAGCACAGGTGCCTCACCTTGCCGGAGACGGACACCTGAGAGCTCCTCTTGCTGCAAAATTCAAGAGTAAAGAGGGAGGATTTGATTTTACTATTGTGTCCATGCATCTCAAAGCAGGCCAGAAAGGTAATTGCAGACAGATAAGAGATGCTCAGGTAAGTGTTATTAATAAATGGGCACAGGACAGAATGGCTTCAGACGGAGATAAAGACATTGTTTTTGCAGGTGATTTCAATGATACCCTGAACAGTTCCACTACAAAAAAACTCGGTGAAGGCACTGATTTACATATGGTTACATCAGAATCTGCCATAAGAGATGAATGGTCTCACCCTGTAACCCACAGACTTATAGATCATATAGGAGTTACCACTGCAAATGGAGGTTCTCTTGAAGAATATATCCCCGGCACTACCGGTGTGGTAAAAGAAAAGGTTTCTTCTGATCACAGACCTGTGGTGTCAAGTTTTAAAGATGTAGATAATGATTAGGGGTTGTCGAGAAATAACCCCATTATATTTACAGTCTATATCGTGACGCGTAACGCGTGACGCGTGACGCGAGGATGATAACCGTTCTAACAATTTGCCATGGTTATTTTCTTACAGTCTCTTAGTGATGTCAGTAATTAATTAATGCTCTGACTCACCTTTCACTTCTCACCTCTCACCTCAAAAACTGCTGGCTTTTAAAATCTAAAAGCCAGCAGTTTTTTTAGAAAAACTATTTACTTTTTTTAAAAGTGCGTGATATAAGAGATGAAAAGATTTTTTTGTTGTGATATGTTTCAATGAGAGTAAATTTTTTAGAAAGGTGGTATATAGCTATGTTTGGAATAATTAATATGATGAACCAGGGAGCTGTAAACAGACAGCAGGGACTTTTTACAAACAGGCTGGTTGATGGTACAAAGAGTGGTCAGCTCAATAAATCAGAGTATATGAGTCTTGCAAATTATGACCAGGATACAAGGGAAATGGAAGGAAAATTCCTTAAAGACGGTAAGATTTCCTGGCAGGAGCGTCAGATACTGGAACAGAGAAATAAATATAATGAGCGTATGATGTCTCTTTACAGCAGAGGAGAGTTCAATCCTGCAAGTGAAGGTCCTAAAAACCAGATTGAAGCAAAGATGCAGAATCAGCTTTCAAGAACATATGATGGTATTACAGATGGAAGCCTTACAGGAGGTGAAGCTGTAAATACCCTGAACTATCAGGGAGAAACAGCTACTAAATATGGTAAATTACAGGCAAGCCCAAATGGTTTCAATAACTGGATAACAGGAACAAGTTCCTTTACACCGGGTGAAAGACTTGCCCTCCATAACAGACTTGACAATAGCAGTCAGCAGATTTTTAATATGAGACATAACTGGGCTTCAGACTGGGGTTCTCCACAGAATGTAAACCAGTTCCAGCCTGGTGGGAATTTTGGAGGGGGTATGCCGTCTTTTCCGTCTTATACACCTCCGGTTAATTTCCCGAGTTTTCCGCCTCCTTCAATGACCGGCGGACAGCCGCCATATTATCCGGGTTTTTCAGGCGGAGGATGTCCTCCTTATCTGAGTCAGTTTACCCAGCAGCTTTTTAATACAATGGCTATGGGTATGATGATGGGTATGATGGGAGGAGGAATGGGTTTCGGAATGAATCCCGGTATGATGTTCGGTGGTATGCCTATGGCAATGCCATTCTTTATGGCCCTGTCTTCCATGATGGGCGGCATGAATATGGGTATGATGGGTGGTATGATGGGCGGCATGGGTATGATGGGCGGCATGAATATGGGTATGATGGGAGGTTTCCCTGGTAGTTATGGAGGATCTTACGGAGGAGGAGGTTCCTATGCAGGAGCCTATGCAGGAGCAGGGCCTTATGGAGCCTATGCAGGAGCCTATGCAGGATCTTATGGTAACATGTCTCTCGGGTCAGGTTCTGGTTCTGCTGCAGTAGCAATGGGCAGGCAGTTTCTTGGGAGAGACTCTCAGAGTATCAGAGGACAGATGCCTAACTTTACTGCTGCAGGAGGGCAGACCAATAACTGTGCTGATTTTGTAAGTTCCTGCCTTGAGAGCCAGGGCCTTATAAGAGGACATCATGTAAATGTGAGAGAATTAGAACAGTCTCTTCTAAGACAGGGTTACAGGCCTGTACCTATCAGTATGGCAAAAGCCGGTGATGTATGGATAAATTCCAGCAGAGGTCATACGGAACTTGTACAGGGATTTGATCCTCAAAGAGGCGGCGTGTCACTTATTGGCTCTAATAATGACAGGCCGGGCCACCAGGTAATATCAAACGGATTTTCCAGGAGCGGTGTTGTATATACAAGAGGTTAACATATAACCTGTTAACATATTCAGGGGTTGTCCCAGAAATCAGAGGGACAGCCTCTTTTATTTATTTTTTTGAGGGTGAATTTTGTTATGATAAAAACCAATAAAGTGATTTTTTTATTAATCGTCATCATTATAGCATATATATCTTCGAGTTTACCTCTATGCTGTAATAAAGAATTTGAGAACAGTAACGATTTGCTTACCCTTTTAGTGGAAACAAAGGATAAGACAGAAAGGATGAAAATCCTGGAGAAAAACAGGCAAGTAATAACAGGAGAACTTGTGGAGAAGTTCATTGTAAAAACTCTGGATGTACCCTGTAAAGACTATAAACAGGATGATGAAAACCTTGCTATGATAATGGCAGAGCAGCTTAATGATAATCACCTTAAAGGCCTCATAATGTACCATAGAGCGATAAATGCCCATGACTATGCCGGTAAAGAGAAATATTATGAGCAGGCAATAACATATTTCCAGCAGGCCGATTATCCACTCGGGATTGCCTGGTGTTATTATAGTATGGGTAATTTTGTTTCAGAAAATGACAGAAAAAAAGCAATAGAAATTCTGGAAAAGGCCATTGAATTTTTTCACACCCTGGATTTGAAATTTAATGAAGCTTCATGTTTTTGTCGCATAGGAATGTACTATTTTGAGCTTAATAATGAAGAAAAAGCTCTGGAATATTTCAATAAGGCTCTGAACAATTACAGAGAAGTAAACAGTAGGTTTGGAGAAATAAGAGTTTATAATGATATGATGCTGTGTTACGGTTTTTATCCTCGTGATGAGAAAGATTATACAAAAGCTTTATATTATAACGATAAAGCACTGGAAATAATCCTTCAATTGACCGATGAAGACACTAACCGGCGACTTGAAGATGTAGATATTTATTCAAAACCTTATCTTATAAAAAGAGATAAGGTCACAACTCTCGCCGACTTCTACCGGAAAAAAGGACAGATAATGCATAATATGATGATGTTTACAGATGCCATTCAGTATCATAAAAAGGCTTTCCAATTACTTCAGGATAAAGAAAAAGAACCGGGGAACCTTTTATTACAGGAGCTTATTTGCGGAGATCTGATGGTCTGCTATATGGTTATGGGAAATAGCCGGGAAGTAAAGGAATATGAACAGAAATACAGGGAGATCAAGAGAAAACTCAGGGATGGTTCTCCTTCCGATAATGCATATTTCACCTATCTTGAAGGATGCGATTTCTTAGACGATAACAGACCGGAAGAAGCCATTAAGAAATTTATGGAAGCCCTGGATATTTTAAAACAGGTAAAAAAGGCGGATAAATCTTATATTTTTTATTATATGGCCAGAGCTTATTTTGACATGGAAAAACTCGACGAAGCTTTATATTATGCACGGAAAGCTTGTAAAGAAGGTAAGATGAGAGATTCCGCTTATAAATTAATATCAAAAATATATTTAACCGGGGGAAAGCCGATGGAAGCTCTTGATAATCTGCTGAAACATTGCCCTTTAAAACCTGATGATTCGAATAAGTTATATAGCCTGATTGATTTCAGCTATTATTACTCAGAAGCAGGAGAAAATGAAAAAGCCCTCGCCTGTTTAGAAAAATCTCTGGAACTGGCAAAGGATCATAATCCGAAATGGGGCTTATGGACTTTTTACAGGGAAGCAGGAGAGATTTTTGAAAAACTGGGAGAGCCGGATGATGCCTGCAAATGTTATGAGTCTTCCATAGATATAATTGAACATATCTTCAATAAACTCATATCGGAAGACTATAAGAGAGACTTTATGGAAAATAAAATAAAGGTTTATGAAAAGATGATACACATTCTTTTAAGAATGGGAAAAGAAAAAGAAGCTTTCGATTATAATGAAAGGGCAAGAGCGAGAGCTTTTCTGGATATGATTGCAAATAACAGTATTGACCTTTATTATAATGCTGACCCTGAACTTATAAAAAGACTCGATGAAAATGAAAGAAAAATCTGGTTTTATTCTAAAAATAGTAAAGATGAGAAAAAACTTGCAGAATTAAAATTGGAATATGAAGATATGCTTGAAGAGATAAAAGTGAAAAACCCGGAATATGCATCATTGAAAAGCGTATCTCCCTGTTCCCTTGAAGAGATTCGGGGACTGCTTGATAAAGATACTGCAATTCTGGAATATTTCTCCGGAGAGAAAGATCTGATACTCTGGATAATAACACAGGATAGTATGTTTACAAAAATCATTCCTGCAGGCTCTGAAGATTTAAAGGAAAAAATCACCTCTTACAGGGAGCAGATTGCCACTCATATGACTGTGGAAAAAATCAGAAGCACTGAGTGGAAAAATACTGCAAGTGAGCTTTATACCATTTTAATTGATGATACAAATAAATTACTGGAGGATAAAAAGAGATTGATTATAATTCCACACAAATCCCTTCACTATCTGCCTTTTAATACACTTCTAGATTCCAGTGGTAAATATCTTATGGAGAAATATGAAATAATCTACCTGCCATCGGCAAGCACGTTAAGCTATTGTAAAAAGAAAAATACCCATAAAAAGGAAAGTCTGATAGCTTTTGAATATGGAAATTTCAACCGCCCTCCCTATGCTCCGCTGCCGGACAGTATCACCGAGGTTAAGGCCATCAGGGAAATCTATCCTCAGAATAAAGTATTTAAGGGAAAAGAGATAACAATAGATGCTATTGAGACTGACTCTAAAAATAAAGATTTGATACACTTTGCCATGCATGGCATCCTGGATTCCCGGGCTCCTATGTTCTCAAAACTCATACTTCCTGAAGAAGACCTGGAAGTATATAAGATTTTCAACATGAAACTTAATGCTTCTCTTGTCACACTGAGTGCCTGCAGTACCGGTCTTGGAAAACTTTCGAAAGGAGATGAACTTATCGGTTTCTCCCGGGCCTTCATTTATGCAGGAACTCCGACAGTATGTGTGAGTCTATGGGATGTCTCTGATAAAGTAACTTCGGAATTTATGAAAAGATTTTATCTACATCTTAAAGAAAATAATAGTAAATCACAGGCTCTAAGACTCGCTCAGATGGATATTATAGATAAATATCCTCACCCCTTTTTCTGGGCGCCCTTTGTATTAATAGGAGACTGGAACTGATTTATCCCATGTCTAGTTAAATTCCATATTAAACTCCTGAGTAACTGTTCCTGAAGTGACGTAAAGAGCTGCAGAACCGGCCTTCATAGAAGTAAATTTTATTGAAGCTTTCCCATTTTTCGTAAAGGCAAATGATGGTTTGGGTACACCGTAAGAAGAATTTATTCTTAACCCTGTTCCGTCAGGAACATGATTGCCGGAAGAGTCCATTACTGTAATATCAAGAGAATAGCTGAGATTTTCATAGCCAGTCTTGTTTACATTTATAGATGCAGGGGCAGTAGTGGAATTACCTGTATCGAAAAGACTCCAGCAGTTTGCCACTTTTCTTTCAGGGCTGTAGGTTTCACTTATAAGTTTCCCCTGAATTACCATAGTTGTAGAATCTCCTCCGTCCATATTTATTGCATCTGTTACATTGAGTTTAAGCAGATATTCTGCTATCTCTTTGAGATTCATTCCGAGACTTTCCGTGGATTTTGATTTCCTGTCATCTACACTGAATAATACCAGTTTATTATCTTTTGTAATTCCTAATGCAGTATGGCCTGCCCTTCTTGTTACATCATTCCCTCCAGGGCCCAGTTCTTCTTCCTTATCAGTTATATGTATCTCTCCGTCTGTAATTAAATTGGGTCCTGCACCAATGGCGTAAATAACCCTGGTCCAGTCTTTCCCTGAAAGAGATATTACCCTGTCATTGACAGCTTTTACTCTGTCTATGAGGATTTTTTTATCGTATCTTACACCGAGAGCAGTTCTGGGCGGTCTTTTTGCCACATGGGGGCTTTGAAGTGTACCATCTATTATAACCAGGCCGAGAGGCCCTCCGTCTTTATTATAATAACCTCCGTTTACAGATACGAGGGAACCTGTTCTCTGAGCCATA